>Ga0209829_10000296_pt1 | contig 46413 bp, 38 predicted proteins | sample C_140205_EF_Meta_FD_187311 | JGI IMG/M metagenome (GOLD analysis project Ga0209829, IMG submission 187311) | Freshwater microbial communities from Lake Croche, Canada to study carbon cycling - C_140205_EF_MetaG (SPAdes) (version 2) | ecosystem: Environmental > Aquatic > Freshwater > Lake...
TTGTTTTTTTTATGGGGCTTTGCGAATAATTTAGTCCCTATTTTGATTCCCCATCTGAAAAAATCATTTACCCTTACCACCACTCAATCCACTTTGGTGGATTCGGCTGTTTATATTGCCTATTTTTTTATGGCTTTACCAGCGGGGCTAATCATGAAAAGATTTGGGTATAAAATGGGCATCATCATTGGTTTATTATTATTTGCGATGGGGGCCTTTTTGTTTGTACCTGCAGCCAATAACCAATCATATATCTATTTTTTGTTTGCCTCCTTTGTCATTGCTTGCGGCCTTACTATTCTAGAAACAGCTGCCAATCCTTATGCATCTGCTTTAGGAGACCCTGCTTCTTCTACACAACGTTTAAACTTAGCTCAATCTTTTAATGGATTGGCTGCTTTTGTAGCACCACTTATTGGCGCTAAGGTTATTTTTACGCAAGGTAATTCTCCAGAAACATTAAATGCAATGTCTGCTTCGGTAAGACAAGCGGCGTTGGCCTCAGAAGCCTCCACAGTAAAAATGCCTTATACTATTTTAGGTATTGTTTTATTAATCATTGCCGTATTATTTTATTTAGTGAAACTCCCAGATATAAGGGCCAAAAATACACAGTCTAGTAAGGCCACTGTGGCTGGAACTTTTAGTCATTCCCATTTAAGATGGGCTGTTATTGCTCAATTTTTTTATGTGGGTGCACAAGTATGTGTACTAAGTTTATTTATTTTATTTGCAACTGAATCTGCAGGCATCAATCAGTTTCAAGCAGCTCAATTTTTAAGTTTTGGAACCCTGGCTTTTTTGATTGGCCGATTTACGGGTACTTTTTTAATGAATTATATTGCCCCTAATAAATTATTAACGGCTTATGGTATCATGGCTGCTTTACTTTGTTCAGTGGCGATTGCTACCCATGGTATGCTTACCATATATTCGTTAATTGGAATTTGCTTTTTCATGTCTATTATGTTCCCGACAATTTTTTCATTAGGGATAAAACAATTAGGCACAGATACGGAAATGGGCAGCAGCTTGATTATTATGGCTATTGCAGGTGGCGCTGTTTTACCACGCATCTTTGGTTTAATAAGTGATGCTACAGGCAATATTCAAATGGGCTATATTGTACCGCTTATTGCTTTTTTGGTGGTCGCTTATTTTGGATGGAAGGGAAGTGTAGTAAAAGAATAATTTTTTATTAATGTTTGTACACTTTTCCGTTTTTCATTACCCAGTCAATATTTTGTAAAGCACTGATATCTTTCGTAGGATCTTTTTTCAATGCGATAATATCAGCAAAGCTGCCTTCTTTTATTTCACCAATTTTACCTTGCATGCCTAATAATTCTGCAGCAGTGGTAGTAGCTGTTTGTATGGCTTGAATGGGACTTAATCCCCAATCTACAAAATAAGTAAAGTCTTTGGCTTCTGCTAAATTCCAATCATAACCTCCAATATCAGTTCCATAAGCTAGTTTAACACCCATCTTCATTGCTTTTTTAAAAGTGGCTTGAATGGATTGTTGAAAGTATTGATTAATAGGACTTCCTAATTTTGCACGACCTTCTGCCACATATTCATTTACAAATAAAGTAGGGCACCAATAAACGCCTTTCTCTACCATTAAGCGCATACACTCTTCATCCATTCCACTACCATGTTCAATAGTACTTGCACCAGCATTAATAGCAGCAATGATACCATCTCTGGTCATAGCATGCGCAGCTAGTTTTTTTCGACTAAGTATAGTTTCATCTCCAATGGCTTTAATTTCTTCATTGGTAAAATTGGGAATAGATCTGAAAGAACCATCAGCTAAACGATAATAACCACGGTCGGCATAAATTTTAATCCAATCTGATCCTTGCTCTAATTGTTGTCTTACGGCTCTTCGGGCTTCATCTGCACCCGTAATTTCTATAACACCTTTTGGTAGATGCAATTCCCATGAGTAATCAGCAGCTTTTATAGGATAATGTCCGGTGGTATTCATTGCAAGGGTAGAAACGAACATTCTTGGTCCATTAATTACACCTTTATTGATTGCTTTTTTTACATCCACATCTGCGAAGCCAGCGCCTTCCGTGCCTAAGTCACGTAGGGTAGTAAATCCATTCATTAAAGCTTTTTCGGCACTTTTGGTAGCTCGTATGGTTCTATAAGGAATAGATTCTTTTAAAACTTGTACATCATAATCTTCTGAAGTGATGTCTCCTTGCAATAACACATGTGTATGACAATCTATCATACCAGGCATTACAAAATAATTACTTAAATCTATGATAGAGTCGGCTTGTAAGGTAGTGGTACTAATGGAAACCACTTGATTGCCCTTTATAAAAATATTTTGCTTTTCTGAAACGACACCTGTTTTACTATCCAATAATTTACCACACTTTATTAAAATTGTTTTTTGTGCTGATAGAGTAACACAAAAAAATAAGGACAAGCCAAGAGTTAAAAAACGCATATACATTTATTTTAGATTAGAATGAATTGAGTCTGAGACAAGCTTACTATACCAAAAGCTTTATTGAATTAGTTGTTGTTTTTGCATCCATTGTTTTAATAAACTCGGCCAATACACTTCGCTGGTTGGGTTTTTCATTCCAAAGCCGTGGCCTCCTTTTTCATATAAATAAATTTCGGCAGGCACTTTATTTAACTGTAGTTCTTTAAAATAAGTGGTGGAATTGGCTACCGGTACTGCACCATCATCTTTCGCGTGTACTAAAAATGTAGGAGGAGAATCCTGATTAACGTGTTCTTCGTTACTAAAATAATGAATGGCTTCTTCGGTCATCACTGGGCCTATAAGATTGTTTCTAGAACCACCATGGCCGAAGTCATTGAAAGTGATCACTGGGTATATAAGCAATTGAAAGTCGGGTCTTAATGAAATATTTTCTGGATTATTTATTTTAACATCATCGTAATGTGTTGCTAAACTCGCAGCCAAATGTCCCCCTGCAGAAAAGCCCATGACGCCAATCTTTTTAGCATCTATACCCCAATCTGCTGCGTGTAATCTACATAAATACATGGCTTGTTGAGCATCTTGTAAAGGAGCAATGGATTTATCAATTTGATTGGCCTTATTGGGAATACGGTATTTTAATACTAAGGCATTGACACCAATGCTGTTAAAAAATTTAGCTAAGTCGGAACCTTCATGGCTAGCAGCTAAAATACTGTAGCCGCCACCTGGGCAAACAATTACACAAGGTCTTTTTTCATTGTCATTGGCTGCTCTATAATATTGATAGGCAGGCTCCGAAACTTTTTCAATAATTAAAATTCCTGTTGCACTACTGGAAGCCTCTTTATTTTCCTGTTGGATGTAATTGGGCGTAACCTTGTATAAAGGCTGAAATTGTGCCATAGTCATGTTCAGTTTTAAAAAAGTAAATAAAATTAAAAAAAAGAAGCGGCAACTGTTTTTTGTTTTCATAAAAAATTATTTTGATCCTTGAATTAATAAGCTGTAAAAGTTAATACATTTTTGAAAATCTGAAACCATCAAACGTTCGTCAATACCATGATAACCCTTGGCATTTGTAATGGGCGTAAAATTAACAACACCATCGCTAATTTCCCTATAATTTCTAGAATCGGTGGCCCCCACCATTAACATAGGTGCTACAATTACATCATCCACAATGGTATTAATTACTTTTTCCACTCTTTGGAAGGCCTTGCTATTGATATCAGTGGTTGGTGAAGGCATGGTACTGTAATTGTGGTAATAGGTGATTTTTATATTGGTATCATTGATTGTTTTTTCAACAAAATTGTATACATCTTTTTGTGATTCTCCTGGCAGAATACGACTATTTACATAAGCAGTAGCAAAGGTTGGAATAACATTGTCTCTAACACCGCTGTTAATAATAGTAGGCACAATGGTGGTTCTAACCAAAGCATTGGTTGAAGGAGATTCTGATAAGTTATTGAGTACTTGCTTTTCAAAAAGCCACATATTGGATAAAGCCATTTTTTTACCAAAATTTTCTGTGTAGCCACTTACTCTTTCTAAATAAGCTCTGATAGGGGGAATTAATTTTGCAGGCATTTGTTTTTCTCTTAATTGATACAAGCCTTTACTAAGAATATCTATAACAGTGGTTTTTCCAGGAATAGAGGAATGACCACCTGCTTTTTGAGCAGTAAGAATTAAAGTCACATATCCTTTTTCTCCAACGCCTATAGAAGCGATGGGTCTTTTAATGTCTTTCATGTCTTCCGTAGAAATTTCACCACCTTCATCTACTACTAAATCAAATCTTTTATTTTTAGATTTAAAATATTTTACCACAGCTGTAGCGCCATTTCCACTTGATTCTTCATCGGCTCCAAAACACAATAAAATAGTTTGCTTAGGTTGAAATCCTTTCGCTAATTGTAATTCCGCTGCTTCTAAAATACTGATCATGCTAGATTTATCATCTAATACGCCTCTTCCCCATATATAACCATCTTTTACTTCACCACCATAAGGTACTGCATGCCATAATTTAACTGCAGAAGCTTCTACGGGCACAACATCATAATGTGCCATTAATACCATGGGTAGTATGCTGGTATCGGTTCCTTTCCATTCGTATACATAATTAAAACTATCTATTACAGTACGGGGTAAATTTTTATGCACCAAAGGGTAAGCTTTTTCTATAAATTTTCGGTAAGCAAAAAAAGTAGCAGTGTCAAATTCATAGGCGTCATTGGGTGTTTCTGTTTTAATTTGAATCGCCTGACTCATATGGGCGATTGCCTCTGTTGGTAATATTTCCAATGCAGTGCTTTTTTGATGGGCACCTGGTGAATTAGTAATTGTTTTACTTACAACAATAATGGCAAGAATTAAAACAACAGCAGCTATTAATAAAGCAATTTTTTTCATAGAAGAGGCATTTAATTATGAACTGTAATATACGAAAACTACGCTATAAAATAAAAGCGCCCCAGGTAGTTAACCTGGGGCGCAAATGCATATTTATGAGTTGTTTTTAGTCCTTAAACCCTCTTCTTTTATTCATTTCAAAACGAATTTTGTGTAAAAATTCCCTTTCTATTTTTAAAGCATCATTCACTCTTTCATCTGACTTCAATACTGGCTTTAAATCTGTTTTGTATTTTTTTCTTGCATTGAGCATCGCTTCTTGAAACAATATTTCATCCTCTGATTTTGTTTTTACAATGTCTTTAACCACTTTTTTATATTCTTCATACACGGGCCAAAAAGCTTCTGCTTCAGGGGTAGTCAAAGCTAATTTTTCGGTAATAAACTGAACCTTGAATAATTCAATACGTTCTTTATGCTCTTGCCTGTCTTCCCCCCTCATTCGAGGCCCTCTTCTTTCATCCATTTCTTGATCTTCTCTTGGTGGAGGAGGTGGTGGAGGTCTTCTTTGAGGATTTGGTTGGGCGTAGCCACTAAATAGTAATAAAGTAAATAAAGTGCTAAAAATTATTTTTTTCATAATATAGTTATCTAATAGCTGAATTAATGAGTTATGGCTTTTTGAATTTTCTGAATTTCTGTTTCTTCTAAATTTTCAAGAGAGGCATTCTCTTTTTTAATAATAAGATCAAAATCTAATTCGGCAATTGCTTCATAGGTATTGACGTAATTGGTCATTTCTTCATTTGGAATTTCTTGAATCGAAACTACAGCTACAGTATTCTTTTTTATATTAGTGTTATTATACAAATAAGCGCCAGCAACTAACAAAATAAAACTTGCAGCAACTGCTAATTTAGGATAATGGTTAATAAAAAATGTTTTAACTGCAAATTTTTTTGTCCTATTGTTATTTTCTAATTGTATGCGTGTCAATATTTGATCGGGGAAGGATTCAAAATAATTAAAAGGCGCATCTGTATTGGTTAAATTAAATCGGTTTAAATGATCTTTTTTTACAATAGATTCTACCCATGCTTGGTCTTGAAGTAATGATTCCTTTTCCTTTAATAGTTCCATAGTTTTAATTTGATAGTCAATAGGTGTTTAAGTTTAAAGCTTTTTTACAAATTTCTCAATTTTTTTTACTGCTTGATGAAAATTGGCTTTGGCCCCACCCACAGTAGTGCCCATTATTCCGGCAATTTTTTCATATTCGTAACCGTCAAAGTACCTTAACATAAATACAATCCTTTGTTTTTCAGGGAGTTGTTTAATAGCGCTTTCTAAAGCAATTTGAATTTCGGTAGTTTTTGGCTCATCGGAGCTGCCAGAAGCGTTTTCATAAGTAAATAAATCATCATTCGACAATCGGGTGCTTTGCTTTTTTTGTTTCTGTAGGTAGTTTAAGGTTTCATTGTAAGCGATTCTGAATATCCAAGTACTAAATTCGCTTTCCATTTTAAACCCATCTAACTTATTCCAAACTTTAATCCATACCAATTGGGCAATGTCATCAGCATCTGCATGTTCCAAAACCATTCTTTTAATTTGGTAATAAACTTTTTGCTGATGCTTACGCAATAATTGGGTAAACACAGCTTCTTTATTGATGGATTGCTGGAATTGAATAATAAGTTCATGGTCACTTGGCATACAACGCTAATTTAGACAATTGTTGGTTAGAAATCGTACATTTTTACCAACCACCCTTATTGGCATTCAATTAGGCTTTATCTTTAAGGGGCAAAATATAAATTAATAACTTATTATATAAAAATGAAAAAACTATTAATAACCACTGGTCTTTTATTGTCCTTATTTTTTGTGAGAGCGCAAAGTAATCTCTACTTTCCAACAGCGTCTAATTGGGAAAAAAAATCTCCAGCCTATTATCATATTGATACTATTAAGTTGCAAGAGGCTATTCAATTTGCTATAAACAATGAAACAAAATTGCCTAAAAATTTGTGGCTTTCACAAGCAATGCAATTTGGTAAAGAACCTTTTTCTGATCCAGTTGGACCCATGGCCAGCCGAGGTCCTGCGGCCGGGATCATTATCTACAAAGGGTATATCATAGCAGAATGGGGAAATCCCAATAGCGTAGAAATGTCCAATAGTGTTACGAAGAGTTTTTTATCAACCGTGGTAGGCTTAGCTTATCAAAAAGGTTTAATTGCTTCCTTAAACGACAAAGTGTATACTTATTTGCCACCCATTGAAGTTTGGAGTAATGAAGAAAAGATTGTTCAAAATCCAATCCATCAAAGTTCTTTTATTTATCCATTTGAAAACGAGCATAATAGAAAAATTAGTTGGGATAATATGTTAAGACAAACAAGCGATTGGGAAGGTACTTTGTGGGGCAAGCCAGATTGGGCAGATAGACCTTCCGATAAATCGGAGGAGTGGTTAACCAGAAAACGTAACGAACCAGGTACTAGCTATAAATACAATGATACTAGGGTTAATGCATTGGCTTTAGCAGCAACAACTGTCTGGCATCAACCATTACCGCAGGTACTTAGAGATAATATTATGAACCCTATTGGAGCCTCTAATACTTGGTTGTGGACAGGTTATAAGAATTCATGGATTGTATTAGATGGTAAATTGATTCAATCGGTAAGTGGGGGCGGTCATTTTGGTGGTGGACTATTTATTAATGCTTATGATATGGCAAGGTTTGGATTATTAACCTTACGGAAAGGCAACTGGAATGGCAAGCAATTGATTGCGGAAGATTGGTTTAAAAAAGCTACCACACCCACTGCTGCCAATGAAGGGTATGGCTTTATGAATTATTTTTTAAATACCAATAAAAAATTATATCCATCAGCGCCCGAAACGGCCTATGCACATATAGGCAATGGGACCAATATGATTTATGTAGATGGCGAGAATGATATTGTTGCAGTAGTAAGATGGATAGAAGATAAAGCTTCGGATGAGTTTTTGAAAAAAATGCTAAGCGCTTTACCTAAAAAATAATAAGGTCCAAAAACAAAAAAGCCATCACTAATTTAGGATGGCTTTTTTGTTTTAATATTTATGATGCTTTTTTAGCAGCTAGTATTTTATGATAACTTGTATAAGAAACAAGTAATAGAATAAAAAACACAATAGCCATAATACTATTAGCGATGGGGTCGCTAATAGAAAGATGCGCATTTAATGCGGTTAAATACATGATACCAAAACCAACATAGGCCCATTCTTTAAAGCGAGCTGGCACGGCAGGAATAATTAATAAAACCAATCCAATTAATTGTCCAATACTTACTTCTAGTCCAAGGTAATGGGGGATACCTAAATGAGTGGCTCCATCAATGGCCATTTTAGTATTCATAAAAATAGCGGTGGAAGCAAATAAGCAAATAATGCTGGTGGTAACCCAATAAATAATTTTTGTACTTTTCATTAATATTTTTTATAATATTAATAAATTTTTTTTAAATACTTTCAAATTCGCCCCTATTTGTATTTTTTTTCACTTTATCTGCTTCAAATATTTTACCATTCATGGCAATGAAAACGCCTATAGGCAATACTTGCACAAAGGCAAGGGCGCTGCCTAAATTAAACAATCCATCAGAGCTGCCAAATTTATAAGGTACCATAGCGCCAGTCAAAACAATCGTTTTATAAGGACAGTGTTTGGCTAAATAAGAAGCTGTAATGGCCATGGTGTCGGTACCATGGGTGATTAATAGCTTATGCTCTTTGGCTTCATTGCAAGCAGCTGCAATTAATTGTCTGTCGGATTCTTCAAAGTCAAGACTGTCTTTTAACATTAAAGTATGAATAGATAAATCTAAACGACTTCTACCCAAGGTGAGCATTTCAAATAAATGGGTTTCATTAAAATACAGGGTTCCATTTAATTCATTGTACTCTTTATCAAAAGTGCCACCAGTTATAAAAACTTTTATTTCCGATTGCATGCAATTTAATTTTAATAATTGTCATCATTAATTTCAATCCAATAACCATCTGGATCTTGTAACCATATTTGATGAACGCCATCAATTCTGGTGGTAATGGCATTTTTATTTCCATTGACATCTTCATAAGGCCAATTGATTCCCTTTAATTTAGTAATAAAGCCATTAAAGTCGGGTTCTGTAAAGCAGGTGTGTTGATTTTTATAATATTCCTTTTTTTCATTGGCCCCTTGAATCACATGTAGCATAATGTGATCCGCAGTTTTATACCATATATGCTTGCCATCGTGAAATGGTTCAGCGATAGAATCAATCCCAATTATTTTGCTATAAAAATTTCCTGTTTTTTCTATATCAATCACATAAATAGCCGTATGGTTAATATGTGCTTTTGTGTTTTTTTGTTGTGCATTTAAGTGGAGCGCCATAAATAAGAATAGGAAGGAAGAAATAATTTTCATAGAAGGTTTTATTTTTATAATCCTAAGATACTACAAACAAATTGTTGCGATTAAATTATTTTATGGTTGCTTATGAGGACGATCAAACATATCATGTCTATCCAGGTTTCGATTGTCGGAGAGGGCTTCTGGTTGTATTAGCTTTCTAGTAATTTTTGAATTTTGCAATGTACTATTAGCTTTATAGGCTACTGGTCCAATTACGTTTAAAGCAGCATTCAATAGCGTTTCGGTAGGGTCGCCTAATAATTTATAAGGCAATACATTGTCTACAACTTGATAATTAGGTATAAATCCATTGACGGTTCCATATTCAGATTGGTCTAAGGAGTTAGCAATTTTAAAGGTTATTGGTTGCAGGCCATAGTTCCATCTATTTTTATCATCTGTAATGGTAAAGGAGCCTACATTTTTTCCATAAGTATGTTCCCCAACAAGTATAACGTCCATAAAGGGTTTTAAATTATTGATGATCAACTCGCTTGCTGAGGCAGTATTATTGGAAGTAAGAATAAACACCCTATTTAAATTACCAATATTGTTAGACTCGTTCTGAAATTTAGTTACAAAGGCGGTATTGTCGTTTTGTTTTGTTAGATACTCCGTATAGATTGCGTTATAAACTTTTTTGTTCATCACCGTATTTAGTCTTACACCCAGATCTTTCACCATTAATTCGGTAAGAATATTGGAGGAGGTAACATAGCCACCACCATTGTAGCGCAAATCAACAATCAATTCATTTACGCCTTTAGATTTAAAACGTCCAAAGATGGCTCTTAAGCTATCATCAAAACTTGTTAAAAACTGAGTATAGGAAAAGTAACCTACTTTTTTACCAGACCAGTTAATGACCGTATCTATTAAAATAGGATTGGTTTGTAATTCGACCTTAGTAAGTTTTAAAGTTTTATCTATGGCACTAAATGTATTGTTGGCAAAGGCTCCAAAGCTTAAAGTCAAAGTTTCATTTTGTAAAATAGTGCTGTAATTTTTTGCAGTAACTGTTTGACCATCTACTTTCAAAATAATATCTCCTCTTTTTATTCCGCCTTTTTCTGCAGGGCTTCCCTTTAAAACATAAGCAATCACCAAAGCAATGTCGCCATCTGGTTTGGAATTGTCAATAAGGAATGCATTAATTTTTACCCCTAAAATTTTATTTACTCCATTAAGTTGATTGATTAAGTTACTGGAACTGCTATCAATCCATGAAAATCGATCTGTATTACCATGATCATATAAAATGGAAGTAAAATAATTCATGGGGTCTAAGTTTACATTGGTCTTAGCCAAAGTGGGCATATTGGTAGACCATAAATAATAGTTACTCATGGTTTGATATATCCAATTATTGACCGTGGCGCTGGTAACGGTAGTGGGAGTAGCAGTAGCGTTTACTGTTAGATCTTTTTTACAAGAAAACAGAATTAGCGAAACTAAAAAAGCGAAAAATATATTTTTAAAATTCATAGTCATTAATCTTACCATAAATTTAATAAAAACTATGTTTGATTTCATTTTTAATATTTTAAGCTTATTTAAAGCTTGTCTTTTTGAAAGGCCAGTTTAAAAGCTTAATTTTGCCTACTTCTATTACCACCCGTCCCATAAACTCAACGATATGAAAAAAAATATATTACTTATTATCTATACTTTATTCCTAACTAGCCTTTTTGGCCAGGGAAGTAAACAATATACCCAATCCATTAATGATTGGCATGCCAAAAGAGAAAATGATTTAAAACAACCCAATGGCTGGCTAAATTTAGAGGGCCTTTTTTGGCTGCATAAGGGGGTCAATACATTTGGTAAAAGAGAAGGGAGTGATAGCAAATACAATAACAATGAGTTCCCTGATTATTTAGGTGATTTTATCTACGAGGGCGATTCTGTTACCTGGGTCAATAAGAATAATAACATTGTAAAAATTGATAATAAAGAAATAAAAGGGACAGCAGCTAATCTTGTATTTAAAAATGAAGCACCTGCCAAAACGATGGATTGGTCTCACTTTAGATGGGCAGTGATTAAGCGAGAAGATAAAGTAGGCATCAGATTTAGAAATTTACAAGCAGCAACTTTGAAAGCATTTAAAGGGATCAATCGTTTTCCTGTTGATTCTAATTGGCGCCTACAAGCAGTATTGGTTCAACCTACTCAAAGTTTATTAATGATCACCAATGTATTAGGCCAAACTACGGCACAAAAAAGCGCAGGTCGATTATTGTTTACTATTAATAATAAAGAATATACTTTAGATGTTATCGACGAAGGCGGTCCAAATTTATTTATAGTATTTGGTGATGAAACCGCAGGTAAAACTACTTACGGAGCAGGCCGTTTTATTGATATTCCTAGGCCAGATGCTAGTGGTAATACAGAAATAGATTTTAACAAAGCCTACAATCCTCCTTGTGCATTTACAGCATTTGCTACTTGTCCTTTACCTCCTGCTCAAAATAGATTAAAAGTGAGTATTACTGCTGGAGAAAAAAATTATGGTCATCACTAAGTAGACCATTAACTTTGGTTTGAAATGGACAATCAACAATTTACATTCGATGCTATTGCCGTTATAGGGTTAGGTTATGTGGGCTTGCCATTAGCCGTGGAATTGGGTAAAAAATACAAAGTCATTGGATTTGATATTGATGCGCGTAGAATTGATGCATTAACAAAAGGAGTGGATACTACCTTACAATGCTCTACTGAAGAAATTAAAGCCGCTAATCAATTAATTTTTAGTAATACATTAAACGAAATAAAAAACTGTACTGTTTTTATTGTCACCGTGCCTACACCTGTAGATGCACTCAAACAACCAGACCTAAGTCCTTTGATAAAAGCCTCTGAGATGGTAGGCGCTGTTTTAAAAAAAGGAGATTTAGTTATTTATGAGAGTACTGTTTATCCAGGTTGTACCGAGGAAGATTGCGTACCGGTTTTAGAAAAAGCAAGTAATTTAAAATTTAATCAAGATTTTTTTTGTGGCTATTCTCCCGAAAGAATTAATCCAGGAGATAAAATTAATACCCTTACTAAAATTATAAAAGTGACTTCGGGCTCTACGCCCGAAATAGCCAATAAGGTGGATGCTTTGTATGCAAGCATTATTATTGCGGGTACGCATAAAGCACCCAATATAAAAGTAGCAGAAGCAGCGAAATCTATTGAGAATGCACAGAGAGATATTAATATTTCCTTTGTCAATGAATTGGCGCTCATTTTTGATAAAATGAATATTGACACGCAGGATGTTTTAGCTGCTGCTGCGACGAAGTGGAATTTTTTACCTTTTAAGCCGGGCTTAGTAGGCGGTCATTGCATTGGCGTGGATCCTTATTATTTAGCGCATAAAGCCACCAGCTTAGGCTATCATCCTCAAGTTATTTTATCGGGTCGTCATGTAAATGATCAAATGAGCTCTTTTGTTACTAATAAAATTATACAACTTTTAATAGCCAAAAAAGTTGTCATAAAAGGAGCGAAGGTTTTATTGTTGGGTGTTACTTTTAAAGAAAATTGCCCAGACATCAGAAACTCTAAAGTTTTTGAAATTTATGAATTATTAGAAAAGCAAGGACTACAAGTATTTGCTTTTGATCCTTTTGCCAATGCGAATGAAGTACTTGAAAAGCATCAAATAAAATTAATCCATGAATTAAGTACTTATGATGCTATTGTATTAACCGTAGCGCACGATTTTTTTAAGTCATTGAATTATCCAAGTTTGAAAAATTCCAAGGATACGGTTATCTATGATACGAAGGCTTTTTTAGACAAAAGCATCATTACCGCAAGGCTCTAAATGACCAACTCGGCTCTAATTACAAAGGAGCAATTTATTTAAAAGTTAATTTAATTTATTGAGGATGATAAGTCCGTTCTGCCTTTTTGATTACTTCCTCTTTATCCAAAGTCATTTTTTTTACTTGTTGTGCTTGGTACATGGCTCTTTGATCGGTATAATGTGGACTACCTTTTACGGAGCTTGCACCAAAAGTATTCACTGTTTCAATTAAAGGCAAGCTGCCATCTTTGGGAAAGCGAACAAATCCAATATAAGCATCTCCGCTATTCATTTTACGTTGTGCTTCACCAAAAGGTTCAGTTTGTACAGCGGCCAAAACATCGGGCATGCCACTTTGTGGCCAGTTCTCCTCCCCTCTCACCAAACGTTGTACTTCTCCTAGGTTAACATCTAAGCGTTGGTAATTTTTCATTAAGAATTGATAGATGTACTCAAAAGTAGCCACCGCTTCTTCGGTAGTCAATTTATCATTCTTATGGTCTTTCATTAATTTAGGTACATAATAATAGGCTAGATTATAAATGAGTGCACCATTGCTTTCGGCAATGGCTTGATGGTCCCATTTTTTTAAACTTACAATAAGGGGAGCTAACTGCGGATACTTATTTTCATCCAGCATAAATAAAGTATCTGCTGTATATCCATAAGGGTATAAAATTGTAGCAGGAAGTTGACGATCAAATTTGATGCGTTTTAAATCGGCGTAACTAAACTTATCTAATTGGTCAATTAAATCTTTGGCACGTCGACTGCGGTTGTTATGGACTAATTCATATCCATCGTAAGCGTCAAAATTGGCGGGGTTTAAATTTTCATTTTCGGCAGTGGCTAAAAAAGGCGAATGATTGGTATTAAATAAGTAACCACTTTTTGGATTTAAGTATTGAGGCAATGCACTTAAAGGTTTAAACTTAGTCCAAAGTGTTGCGCGAGTATTACCCGGCAAAGTGGAATTCCAATGGTAGCTGGTATCTGCATTACGATAGGGCATTTTACCATTGGAGATATAAAAGATCGTATCGCTTTTGTCGGCGTATACAATATTAAACATAGGTAAATGGTTCTGTGTTAAGGCGGCTTTGAATTGCGTAAAATTTTGTGCCTTATTCATCCCATACCATTGTTGCAAAGCACCCGCATCCATTAAAGAAGGTAAGCGCATCGAAAAATATTCGCCACTTGGTGTAGCTGCAGTTGGACCGTAGATAGAAGTATAAGCCGTTTTGTAAATTGGAAATGGAATACCCTTGATACTTAATTTTATTTTTCTTTTATCAAGCTTCAGCCATTCTCCATCCACTTTGTATTGTCCTGGATGTTGTTTATCGGTTTGCAATTGATAGACATCAATTTTATCTTGCAAGTTCACTGTATGCGCCCATGCTAAATTGGGGGTCACACCATGAAAGATTAAGGGTGCACCTGGAAATAATCCTCCTAAAATATTCCAGCCTTCTTCACTTTGAAGATGTGCTTCATAAAAAGCAGTAGCGCCTTCAATGGGTTGATGCGCATTGATGAGTAACATATTTTCACCAGATGCGGATTTGCTGGAATGCACTGCAATGGAATTGCTTCCTTCTCCTGTAAAACCAGGTAATGCTGGGATGGTACCATTTAAGATTTTTGGCAAGGCTTTATCTACACCACAAAATACAGCTACTGAAAAAACAGTGGCTGATAAATATTCTTCTATGCTAATAGGGAATACATTCTTATTGAGTATATCCTTTGGGTGTGCTTTTGCATAAGCCTCTAATCCCAATAAATACCCACGAACCAATTGTAAAAAAGCGGGATCCATTTGATCTATTTGTGCCATCACAGTAGCCTTGGTATTAAGTAAGCCCACTACATAATCTATAGGTGCTCCCTTCTTTCCTAAATAAGTAGCTAACTTTCCTTTACCAGTAAGCATCAGGGTTTGAATGGTGGTAAAATCATCTTCGGCATGCGCCCAAGCCAATCCATACGCTACTTCTGGGTCGGTGGGTGCAAAAATATGAGGGACGCCATAGGCATCCCGTGCAATGGTGATTTTATCAGTTCTTATAGTAGGATTGCTAGTGTTTTGAGCAGAGGCTAATTGTAGTAGACCTACAAAAAGTGATAAAAAAAATAATCTCATGATGGAAGGGTTAATTTTGTTCAAAATTTGAAAAGAGGTAGTTTTTTACAAATGATTTTAGTGGTCAATAAAATGCAAGCTGTAATTTATAGAAACTATCTAAATTTGCCTCAGTTTAATACATTTAAAATACTTAACAATGATGGAGTCTAAAAGGTTTGGTTCTAAGAAAGCTTTAGTTGATATTGATGAAACTATCTGCTTTTACTCGGATAAGCGGGTCTATGAATTAGCCGAACCCAATTTTGAACATATTGCTAAAATTAATAAGTTGTTTGAGGAAGGCTGGCATATTACTTATTGGACGGGACGAGGGGAAAGCTCCAAAAGAGATTTAAGAGCATTAACACTTAGTCAATTAAATCAATGGGGGTGTAAATTTAATGAATTAATTACTGGCTATTGCCCTAATGGAAGTCCTACCAAACCTAATTTTGATTTAGTGATAGATGACAAAGCCAAAAGGATTGAAGAAATTTAATTAAGCCTTTATTAGGGCTTTATTCTTTTTATGAAAGGGCCAATAGAAAGCCAAAAAATGAAGTACTGCAACAGCCTCAAGTATAAGAATATAATAGGGCCATTCGCCAATTACAAATGGATTGTTGACTGCAGGCTTTGCAGATAAATACATATAATTGGCCCCAACACTATAATTGACAACACTTACACCAATGGCTACTAATTGGGTATAGCCCAATACCCAAATCCAAGATCTTGGCCTTGGCCTAAAATTTAAATGAACAATCATATAGGCAACCACTAGTAAGAGGCCACCATGGTCAATAAAATAAGCATAAAAATTATACCCCTCCATCCCCACGGTAAATTCTGGTGTAAGCATAGCATGAATGCCACCAGCCAATCCCCAATAATAAAGACATTCTGCTAGCCACTGTTTGTAATTTAGTAGTAAAGCAACACACATAAAATAACTAATGCTACATAAGTGAACTGGCAAATGTTGTTTAAGATTCCAAAAACCATGTATCAAATTATAATAGTTTTCGATAATAAAACTAATCATAAAAAATATGGCTAAAAAGGTAGCGTAATTTTTATGCTGTAATTTTTTAAAATGCAGAGGAAGCCTTACTACCAAAACAATAATTAAGGTAACCACCAGCATACATTCCCACCAAAAAGGAGAGAAGGGTTCAATAAAAGTAGGAGGTTGATATTTACCCATAAGCAAAAAATCGTTGCGATTAAGTTACGTGAAAATGCACAATAAATAAAACGCAATATATTTTTTAAAAATAAGTAGCTCAAACAGAGCGCACTAGCCTTTTATTTTAGCCGTACCTTTAATAAGCCCACGGCAATTTGGAGCACCACAATGGCAATTAAAAGGCTCCATGGTTTCATCTAAGAAACTGCCATAATCCAAAGTAAGTTCTTCTCCTTTTTTAATGTCTCTATTGACATATAAGTTCAATCCTTTGTAAGTACAATTAGCATCGCAGTGATGATTTTGTGGCGACCACTCTTCGGGTTGCAAATCCCATAAAATATATACTTCTGAACTAATGGGGTAGGCGTATCTTCTGAAATTTAATTTTTCTCTTTCGTCCCAATTTTCATCAACGAATTTTTTACTTACAATGCGTTGTGATTTTTCTTCTCCTTTAAACAATAAAGTATTTTTAGGTAAATCCCATTTTGCATACATGCCATAACCAGCAATGGCATTTCCTTTAATCGTAAATAATTTTTCTTTTCTACTATACCTTGACATGCCCTCAATAATAATTCTTTCTAAGAAGCCTCTTTGTCCAATACCATCATGTAATAAAATATAATCGGCTGATCCTTCATAGCCTTGCGCATAAAAAACAGAACAGGTAAAATTTATTTCTAAAAAGAAAATCTCTCCTTTGTCATTCATTCTAAAATCCATTCTTCCATAACCTACACCATTAAAGGACATAAAAACTTGCTCTGCAATACTTTTTAATTGATTGGCTAAGGCCTTTTCCGTAACAGGGATATTGGCTGTAGGATGTAATTCGGATGTTTTTAAAGCGTAGGTTTTAAAACTAAAACCTTCAGGGAAAATATATTCAACCGGAACAAAACTGGTACAAGTTTTTCCATCTGCATTGCCACATACCAATACAGTAAACTCACGTCCATCAATGTATTCTTCCACCAAGGCCGAACCAAATTCGGTCACAATATTCTTCACCTTAACTACTAAGTCCTCGATATTGTTTGCTTTAGATGCGTCATCCACTCCTAAGCTATCTCCCGCTTTAGCAGGTTTTACAAATAATGGAAATTTTAAATTACCTGGCAATTGATCCAAATCTTCCAAAGATTCAATAAGCACATGCGCTGGGGTAACCACATCTTCACAAAAAGCCAAATACTTCATAATGGTTTTTGGCGGGTCATATAAGTTCGCATTGGGCCCAGTATAAGGCAATCCTAATAAATCCATGCTTATAATAACATCAATAGAAGGCACTTTCCATTCTAAATAACCTTCACATAGATTAATATAGATATCATAGTTTTTATCCTTTAATTCTTTTAACTGCTGGTAGGTGGTTAACTTATTTAAATAAATATGATCGATATGTGCTTCTGGCATAATAGCCGACAAGTCTCTCTTGGGATCGTAATATTGATAATCGACACCAGATGTAGAATAGTCGGGTTGAAGAACGCAAATTTTTAAATCTTTAAAACTTTCTGGTTGATTCAATATGGGAAGGGCACGCATAATTTTAATTTTTTCTTCTTACAAATGCGTCATTAATAATATGTACTACTAATTCTGTGAAACTTTGATTGGCATATCTTAAAATAGCACCAATAGAAGTAAAATTTTCATCTTCACTGATACCGCATTGAGCATTCACTTCTAAAACATAGGGAATGCCTGTTTTATTACAAATACGAACATCTACCCTGGTATAGCCAGTTCCATTTACAGCCACATAAGCATCCCAAGAAATTTTTTGAACTGCCATTTGAATGGATTCATCCCCTAATTGATATTGATAAAAATTTTCTTCCTCGGGCATAGGAGTTTCTTCTTCATATATTTCCCATAAACGATCAAAAGATAAAAACTTTTCTTTTTCAGGAAGGGAGGCATGGAATACTCTTTCAATGGGCGGATAAATTTTCGCGTATTCTGGATGGGTATGACTACCTACAATCATCACGGTATACTCTGGCCCTTCGATAAAGGATTCTGCTAAGATTCCATCTGATGCTAGGTTCCAGCCTCGATAGCCTTCGAACATTTTTGCTAATTGTACTTTTAATTCTTTGGGTGTTTCTACTACATTTTTTATCCCTACACCTAAACTTCCTCCTGAAACAGCAGGCTTCACAATCACAGGGCTGCCTAAATTTTCAAGCACTTCGTGCACATTTACATCATTGGTTCTAATGGCTTCCCATTTTGGAGTAGCTACACCAGCTATATCAAAAGCCTCTTTCATTGGAATTTTAGAAGTAGTGATATCGTAAAAATAATCATTGGCTCCAGTGTACACCAATTGCTTTGCATCTAATGCTTTAATGACAGATACCCCAGGAGCGCCATTAATTTCATCTCCATCACATAAATTTAAAACAACAGGAAAGTAAATTCCTTTTTCTCTTTCATGTGCAATTTCTTGAACAACGGTTTTATAAGTTTCTAAAGAAACGGGTTGCCATTTCCAGGGCAAATCTAATTGTTCAAATACGCGTGTATATTCTTCAATACTTTGACTAAAGTCATAATAGTAGGCCAAATTGGGATCTGGATTATCCAAGGCTGGGGCTAAGACCCACACTTTCAAATGTCCTACTGGAACAAAAGGGTAAAATAAGTTACGAATTGATGTCAACGCTATGCAAAGGGGTTAGTATAATATACAATGAAGTTATAAAATATATAATACTGACAAATAATAATAGGGTTTATTTAATAACTACTTGTTTCTATTATTTTTCTTTTATTCCATCTAACTCAATTCTAAATTAGAAAATACATGAATGGGGCCAATTACAATGATTTTAATAGCCATTTATAAAAGATAGTACTTTGTATATCAATAGGTTATAAAAATATTGTTTTATTGCAGTATCAATCATCCAATCAATAATTTATGCAAAGTCAAGTTATATTATGCGATCAACAAAATGTGTATGCTATGGGTTGTGGCTTACTTATTAAAGACAATCCAATGTTAATGGGCTATCATATCATTAAAAGCTTAAAAGAGTTGGATGGTTTTATGGCCAAAGATAAAAACCAACAAGCTTTACCCTTGCTTTTAGTAGTGGATAGCTCTTTATTTGATTATGGGCATTCTGATGCCATGGCCCAAATAAATGCGTTAAGGAAAAAAATGTCTATTATGGTGATCTTTAATGAGCAAGATGACGCTCATTTGTATCAACTCATTGACAATGGCATCTCGGTGGTCATCTCCCGAAATGTTACGAAGCAGGAATGGTCCAAGGCCTTAGAAATGACCCGACTTAATAAAATATATTTCTGTCCTATCATTGCAGACAAGCTATTTTCCATGGCTCATCATATGGAAAAAATTAAATTAACCCAAAAAGTACATCAATTACATACCTATGATAAATACATCCTGGTTCGTATTTGTGAAGAAGCTTCTAGTAAGCAAATTGCTTATGAAGTAGGGCATAGTAAAAGAACCGTTGAAGGGCATCGAACTAAAATGATGCAAAAGTTAGAAGTAAAAAATTTAGCAGGATTGGTTAAAGTGGCATTTATATCTAAGTTGTATGATCATTACCTTGTTAATCCAGGTTTATATGATATTACTTCATGTGCTAAAACATCTTCTTTATAAAAGTGAATAGTTTTAAAATCACCTTCCAGGTATTTTTGAGCTTGATCCGTGAAATGACTTGACTTAGCAAAACGACTTTGTCCTCCAGTGATGATTGTTTTAGCTTCTAGTTTTTTCCCAAAACTAATAGCTGCAATAAAACTACTTCCCGAATAACCATATCTTTTATGGGTATACTCTTGTCTTTTACTCTCAAAAGCTGGGAGGGTACCCCATTTGGAAGAAGCTTGAGCAACTGCTAAACTTGGCAATTGATCATCAAACTTTTCTCCTGGATCAACTCTTTGATATCTATTAATGCTACCCCAACTTATTTCCCAGGTACCATATATTTTTTCTAATTGCGCCAATGTTTTATTTAAAAGTTCTAATTTTTTTTCATTGGATATGGCAGTAACCATTCGTTCATATTTTTTCCAAATATGGGTGCTTGTTTCTTCGGTAGGTGCTGGAGGTAATTCTTTGACCCATTCGGTAGCCCATTCAATTGCAATGGTGGTTGCAACGGAAGCCGTATCACCATCATGATTCCAGTTGCTTAAATATTGAATGGCTTTCTTTTCTTTTTCATTGAGCGAAATAGTTTTTATATAGTCTAAAAAAGAAGGCAATAAAACGTCAAAGGCCGACATGTGTTTATTGTATCCAAGATGAATTAAATCATCCAAACTTATTTTATCTATTTTTTCTAACAGCTTTACAGCAGTAATGCCTCGGCCATTTTCACCCTCTGGGGCCATATAAGCTGGATACTGATTGGCCTTGGGACTATTGATTCCTGCTACTGTAAAAGGAGTGGCATTGCAATTTTGCAACCATCCATTGGGTGGATTGATGCTTTGTACAATTTCATTTAAGGAATGAATGCCTTTCCAGTTGGTGCTTGCAATAGATCCATCTAAGGGCAAGCTATAATCGTAATTGGTATTTCTTTTAGGCATATAATTTCCATGCCAATAAGCAATATTGCCTTCTCCATCTGCAAAAACAGTGTTGTTGCTATTATTGGCTAGTAAGGACAATGCTTTTTGATAGGTTTTTAAATTGCTTGCTTTGGTTCTAATCCAACACTCCATTAAAGCATATAAAGAACGATTGTTTTCTTGAAGGCTTAACCATTTGCCATTTTTACTGCCCATCACCGGGCCATGAATTGTTTTATAAGTATTAAATGATTTTGATTGCATCAGGCCTGCTTCGCTATATTTTACAAGTATGGTTCTTTGGGTAATTTCTTTTTCTTCTTTTTCATAGATAGATACCCAGCCTTTTTTATTTTGTTTAATTTTTTCTTCATAGACATCGGCTACATCTGCATAGCTGCTGGTATGCATCCATCCACATTTTTCATTGAAACCTTGGTAAATAAACATTTGACCCCAGGTAACTGCACCATAAACATTTAAGCCCTCTTCGCTATTCATATGCATTTCAGTTCTAAAATAAAAAGGTACATGTGGGTTAATGTACAATAATGCATTTCCATTTTTACTATGCATGGGTGCAATCGCAAAGCCATTGGAACCCGTACTTGCTTTTTCTTCAAAATTTGGCCTGGAATGAATGGCTAGCTTATTTTTATCTCCATAAAAACCAGCAACATCTTCTGTGGTGATACCACCTGTTCTTGTTGGAGATACACTTCCATCGGTCCACATTAAATGATACCAGGGCTTAAAATAGGCAATCGCTTTAGGATGCACTTCGGGATGTTTGTATAAATAATAATTTAAACCATCGGCATGTGCTTGTAGTAAATCTTTAAACCAAATAGGACTATTGTTAAAATCTTTAATCGCTTCGGCACTATCTTGAATCAGACGCATCATTAGATCCTCATAGATTGCTTTATTCCCTTTAACTTCGGCAGTACGTCCTAGCATTTCTAAGTAGTTCAATTCTATCTGATCAAAATTCTCTTCGCATTGGGCGTACATTAAACCAAAAATGGCATCGGCATCTGTCTTGCCATAAATATGAGGGATATCCCATTCGTCTCTAATAATTTTAACTTGATTGGCATGCTTATTCCATCTGGCTAGATCTACTGAATTAATTTGTTGAGCTTGAGCAACATCATTAACGCAGGTCAATACCAGTAAACTAAGCAAACCCATTAAAATATTTTTCATAGAAGATGAATTGAATGAAGCGCAAATTGCTTATTTAAAGTTAAGCATAAAAAAAGCACAAACGTTTTAGGTTTGTGCTTTTATACCATTTAAGTGGTGTATTATATACCCCAGGTTTTTATAATTTCTAAATCTTTTTTAGCGCATTCCAATGGAGTAAGGCCTTGGTAGGACTCTTGTTCAATGATAAAGTGAATAGAGCCTCCTATTTTTTTAGCCAATAAAGCGATTGCTTTAGGATCTACAACGCCGGTGCCTAAAATGGTGCTTTCATAACCATCGTTCATTTCACCTTTTTCTGCTTTAATTTCATCTTTAATATGCAAAGATTTAAAGCGACCTGGATATTTGCTAATCCATTGTGCTGCCCTGCCACCAGCCCCATACATATTACCAAAGTCTAATTGATGTATGACTAAATTTGGATCGGTATGTTGTAATATAATATCATACAGTAAACTGCCATTCATTTTTTCTTTGAATTCGAAATCATGATTGTGGTAACCAAATTTCATACCACTTGCTTTACACAATTCTCCAGATTTATTAAATACATCTAGTTGCAACATTAAGCCATCATAAGTGCTTCTTAATTTATCATCGATAGAAGGACTAATTACATAGGTCTGCCCTAAAACGGCAGCATCTTCTACGGTATATTTCCATTCCTTCGTAAAATCTTTAAGGGTATTATCCCAATGCTTTGAGGTCATCACGGTATGTCCGCTTGGCATTTTTAATCCTAGATCATTTAATATTTTTTTAAATTCTGTTGCGGTCCAACCATAAAACTTTCGATTAATATAATTGGCGTGTTCGACATATTGGTAACCCATTTTTGACAAAGCGGTTAAAGTGCTCAATGGATTTTTTCCCATATCATCACGAACCGAATACAATTGAATACCAATTAATTTTTTTACATCTGCCGTTAGGTTTGTGTTTGACCATAAGTAGCTAGGCTTTAAACTCGCTCCTACTATGGCAAGGGATGCGTTTTGAATAAATTTTCTTCTTGAATCTTGCATATCTAATATTTTTTAAAATTTAATCTTCTACTTGAGTATTTTTCTTTGGCTTTTTTTCTATCCATTCTTTACGATCTAATTTATGATTGCCCGTTTTTACTTCATCCAAGGTATTGCCATTGTACAAACGACCATTTTTCATCACAAAATCAATTGTGTTGGTATTGCGTATATTATCCAAAGGATTTTTATCCAATATAATTAAGTCGGCCAATTTACCCGCTTCCAAACTGCCTAAGTCTTTATCTAATCCCAAACCAGTAGCGCCTAAAATAGTAGCGGTTTTTAAGGCGTCAATATTGCGCATACCACCACTTTGCATAGACCATAGTTCCCAATGATAACCTAAGCCTTGTAATTGTCCATGACTACCAATACCAGCCAAGCCACCATCTTCTACTAGCTTTTTCATACTTTTTGCATGCTTTTGGAATACATGTTCTTCCGGTAAAAACCAAGTAGCACGACGACGAGATTTTGCAGCTAATTCTTCATAAGGTGTAAAAAATTGCATCTTCTCATTGCTGTATGGATTTTCATTTTCGTAGTAATAGTTTTCTGCCCATGGTCCACCATAAGAAACTAGTAAAGTTGGGGTTACGATCATTTTAGATGCCGAAATAGTTTTGATAACATCATTGTATAATGGATAAATTGGAATAGAATGTTCGTGTCCAGGATAGCCATCTAATAAATTAGTCATGTTTAATTTAAAATCAAGACCACCTTCGGTAGTAGGCATCAATTGCTGATTTTTAGCGGCTTGAATAACCCATTGTCTATGTTTACGATTACCTACTAAATACATTTTAATATATTTAGTATTATAGTATTTGCTGTATTGACTTAATACCGACTCTGCTTGTGCAGAATCTTTTAAGTTGTAGGCCCAATAGCCAACACCAGGTCCTGTTGAATAAACTCTTGGTCCAACCATCATACCGGCATCCACCATGTCGCTATAAGTAAGTACATCTGTAGTAGCGGTTTGAGGATCACGTGTAGTGGTAACACCATAAGCTAAATTAGCGGCATATACCCAAGCTTGGGTTTTATGAATGCCCCAGCTTGGCCACATATGTGAATGGGTATCTACAAAACCAGGAATAATGGTTTTGCCTGCTACATTTACTTTTTGTGTTTCTGCAGCCACTTTTAAACTTCCCGATTTTCCAATGGCTTTGATACGATTGTTCACTATATAAATATCACCTCTAGTAATTACTTCATCGCCTTTCATGGTGATGATTCTTGCATTGGTTAAAAGGAGGTGTGTGGTAGGCATATCTTTTTCATAAAATACTTTTACCCAGTTTTCAGCGGCTTTGTATTTTGGATCTTCTTTCTTTTCGGCTTTCTTCGCAACAATTTCTTTTTTAGTACTGTCTTTAATACTGCTGTCTTTGATAACCACCTCTTTTTTCATAGCAGCTTCGGCTTTTTTTGCAGTTGCTAAGCTATCGTCAAAGGCATAAGAGGCATCAACATCATAAGTAAAATGTGCGGCGCCTAAGCTGTAGTGAATAATTTTTCCATTGGCTTCCCAGCTTGGAAATTCTCCACCCATCTCTGTTAATAATTTACTTGGGAAGGCTGCATTTTTTGCATCTGCTACAGAAATATCAACTATTTTACCAGCTTGTGGAATAGTGATATAATAAATATTATTATTTACTTGTGCAATTGCCACTTTGCCTAATGGAGACATTAAAATGGTATTCGCGCTTGATGCAGGATTATTTTCTTTAGCTGCATCCTCATCTTCATCCACCATATCAAGGACATCCGCCACAGGTTTCCCTTTGTGTTGTGCAATGCTACCAAATGTAGTAATACCCGTAATTTTTACAATTTCTTTTTCATCTCCACCATCCCATTGAATAGAAATTAATTTTCCATTATTATTTAAGTAAATTCGATTCTCTCCATTTACAAAATGAGCATTGTTTCTTCCATTGGCTTTGTCAATAACATGAACGCTGCCATTACTTACATCTAACCAACACAATTCATCTTCATCGTCATTGTAAGTAGGATCTTTGGAATCTTTAAATTTTTGAGTTGCAGTTCTATTAAATACTAATTTTTTACCTGTAGGATCCATTGCCAATCCTTGGTATAATGCATTTTCTTTGGTTAGTATAGTTTCTTTGTTGCTAGCTAAGTCAATGAGTCTAATGCTACCGCCATCCTCATTCCAGGTGGCAAAGTAAATAAGGTTGCCGTCCGGACTCCAACAAGGCTGTGCTTCTGTAAAATTATTATTGGTTATTTTTTTAGGAGTACCATTGGGATAGTCCATCACGTATAATTTATTTAATACGGTAAAGGCTAATTTTTTTCCATCGGGAGATGGCACTGCATCTCTTATTTGTGTGGCTTGTGCCGCACTAGTATCTTTTACAGGGTATTTAAATAATACCTCAGGCCCCATTTCAATAGTGGCATCTACCGTATAATTAATTTCTTTTTGTTCTGCTGTTTCAATATTAATGCTGTGTATTTTTCCACCATAAGAGGCCAATAAAAATTTACTATCAGGCGTAAAAGCCATCGTAGGTAATACACCTAATACTGCAATCGATTCCTGATCGTCTCTTTGCACTGGATAAGCCAACCAGATTTCTTCTCCTGTTGCTAAATTACGTTTTACTAATCCAGTTTTGTCTTCAAATCTTGTACCATAAACCATCCATTTACCATCTTTAGAAAGTGCGGGTGTAAAAGCAGAACCATATCTTGATGCAATCACACGAGTAACTCCTTTTTCTCTATCATACATACCAATGTTATATTGTGGTAACATGGCATTGTAATTCCAAGCACTTGTTCTTGCGGAGTAATAAATATAACGACCATCTGCACTTATAGCAGGGTCAATAGTTTTTAAACTAGCGGGAGTAGCAATTAGTTGTGTGCCTGCTCCGCCATTTTTATGCATCAAATACAATTTTGTATTTCTTCTACCTTTGGTATAAACTATATAGTTACCATCTGGAGTATAAATAGCACCTGGAAAATTTTGATTATTTTCTTCGGTTAATGCGACGGTATCTTTTTTGGCAATATCTATATACCATAAGTTTTCAGCACCACCTCTATCGGAGATAAATAAAATTCTTTTACCATCAGGGCTAAAACTTGGATGATTGTCATAGGCAATACCCTTTGTAACAGCAGTGGCTTTACCGCCTTCCATAGGAAGACTATAAATATCTCCCATTAAATCAAATAAAATGGTTTTACCATCTGGACTAATACTAAGTGAAGTCCAGGTACCTTCGCTGGTTTTAATAGGGATAGCCCTAGTTGCTTTTAAAGGCAATCCTTTGAAACTTGAAAATTGGGTGCTGTCTTTTTGAGGAGTGGCTTTAATTTGTGCATTTGCCTGCGTTAAACCAAGGGCCATAAAAAGCATCAGAATAATTACTCTCATATTTGTAAAATTTTATGGAAGGTACTTAATTCAATCAAATTTTTTTAACCTTTTAATAGCCATATTGCCATTCATCCTCAACTATTTACATTTATACAAAAAACATCATAAAAGGTGTATTTTCATACAAGTTAAATGCCTGCTTAGTAAATGAGTTGTATTTTTAATAACATGAAAAAAACAAGTATCAAAAAATTATTCTCAATAACTAGCTTCTTATTAATGAGTTATGTGGGTTTTGCTCAAAATTTTCAAGTGCAAGGCACTATCATAGATAGTTCCGCTAAAAGAACGCTGCCCTATGCAACCATTTCACTGGTTCGTGCCAAAGACTCTTCTTTGGTGAGTTTTGCAAGAAGCAATGAGGAGGGCGGATTTGTACTAAAGAACATAGCTTCCGGAAAATATTTGCTATCTATTTCCTATGTAGGCTATCAACAACAATGGGTGGCTTTTAAAACAGGCGCCAATCCTACACTTAACTTAAATAATATTTATTTAGAAGATGCCAACAAAGTAAGTACGGTAACGGTCACAGCCCGTAGGCCTCCAGTGGTGATTAATGGAGACTCTATTGAATTTAACTCTGAAAATTTTAAAACAGTACCCAATGCAGTAGTGGAAGATATGTTAAAAAAAATGCCAGGTATTGAAGTAGATAAGGCTGGAGCTATTACTGTTAATGGGAAATCAGTGACCAAGGTATTTGTTAATGGGAAAGAATTTTTCACAGGAGATCCTAAAATGGCCACTAAAAATTTACCTGCAGATGCCGTTGATAAAATTCAAGTATATGATCGAAAATCAGATCAAGCCATGTTTACAGGCATAGATGATGGCAATGAAGAAACTGCAATTAATATCAAAACAAAAAAAGACCGCAAACAATCCACTTTTGGAAAAATAAATGGTAGTGCAGGTTCTCCAGGCCGATTTGATGCACAAGGAAATATTAATCGGATTAATAATGACGAACAATTTTCCTTAATTGGTACTGCCAATAATACCAATCGTCAAGCTTTTTCTAATGGAGATATGGCTAATTTTTCTGGGGGCGGTGGTGGAAGAGGTGGTGGAGGCATGATGCTTAATTTTAATGGGGGTGGCGGCGGAACGGATGCCAACTCGCAGGGAGTGGCTAATACTTATTCATTGGGTGGAAATTATTCCAATGTATTGAATGATAAAAAAATGGATTTTAATACCAATGCGAATAGCAGTGATGTGGAGAGGAATACCATAACTAATTCCTTTACTCAAAATTTAACGCCGGGTAATTTATTCAATCGCAGCAATGAATCCAATAACACCAATAGAAATCAACAACAAAAAATAGGATTTACGATTGACAATAAAGTGTCCGAAACTTTTTCTTATAAGTATACGCCAACTATCACCAATCAACACAATACTTCTTTAGGGGCGTCATCGAGTAGTACCTTATTGCCTGATGGTACTTTAACCAATTCGAGTAGTACCAATTCTGCAAGTGTTACCGATGCGGTGAATATTAGCAACACACTCTTACTTAGAAAAAAGTTTACAAAAAAAGGTCGAACCATCTCCTCCACTTTAACACAAGGGTATAATAATTCAAGTGCTAATAGTAACCAATACACAGATCAGTTATTTTATTCTTATGGTGTTATAAAAGATTCAATTTTAGATCAAAAAAGCACTAGAAAAGGGTTAACCGAATCCTATTCGGCCAATTTGGTGTATACAGAACCATTGGGTAAAAAATCTTTACTAGAGTTTAATACTTTCATCAATAAGAATATTGGGTCTACTAGTAAAAAAGTATATGATAAAAATGGCATTAATAATTTGTATGACGCTTTAAACACAAGGCTTACCAACGAATACAGTAGCGAATATACTTACGCAGGTGCTGGAATGAATTTTCGTTACAATCAAAAAAAGTATAATTTTTCAACCGGATTTTCTTTGCAAGATGCCATGTTAAATGGTATCAATACCAGTGTTAATTCTAAAATTCAACATGATTTTAAAGACATCTTGCCATCGGCTATGTTTGTATATAATTTTTCACAAACCCAAAATTTTAGATTTAACTACCGCACTTCCACCAATCAACCTTCTCTAACACAATTACAACCAGTGTTGGACCAAAGTAATATTAACAATCAAACCATTGGTAATCCCGATTTAAAAAGAAGTTATACGAATAATATCAATTTGAGTTATTTCTCCACTAAAATATTGGCTCAGCGAAACTTTTTTGCCTTATTAAATGCCCAAGTGATCAATAATTCTATAGTGAATTATGACAGTATCCTTCCCAGTAGGGCAATACTTTCTAAGCCAGTAAACGTAAATGGAGCTTACCGTATTAATGGTACCGTCAACTACGGTTTTGGGGTCAAGCAAATTTATTCTCGATTTAATTTTGGTTTGAATGGCGGGGTGAGTAATAATATTTCTTATGCTAGTGGACTACTTAATACCACACTCGTAAAATCTATTGGACCTAGCTTTACCTATACTTATTCATTGGATGAGGTGTTGGATATTAATTTAACTGCAAGGCATTCTTATAGCAATACCAATAATGCCATCAATACTGCTTTAAATACCAATTATCTTACAAGAGTGTATGGAGCAGATGTAACTAATTATTTGCCTTTTGATATAGTTTTAAATCAATCTTTTAATTATACCATTAATGAAGGCAGGGCAGCTGGTTACAATACAGCAGTGCCCATTTGGAATGCTAGTTTTTCTAAGTTCTTTATGAAAAATAAAAGAGCAGAAATAAAAATTAGCGCATTTGATATTTTAGATAGAAATGTAGGGGTTTCTAGAAATGTTTCACAAAATCAAATTGTAGATCAATCTTATAATGTAATTAACCAATATTTTATCATTGGCTTTACTTATAGTTTGCAAAAATCGGGATTAGCAGGAAGTGGCGGCGGTCCACCAAGAATGATGATAAGAATGTAATAAATTGTATATTTAAAAAATAATATAAGCATCAACATGAAAAAAATTACAATAGTATTTATTTTAATTTTTGGGTTAACCAATTTGGTTATGGCTCAAATGAAAGAAGGGAGAATTGTATATGAGCGAAAAGTAAACATGTACCGCATGATTACCGATCCTGAAATGAGAGCCAGGGTTCCAGAATTTAGAACTTCTCAATTTGAGTTATTGTTTAATGACCAAGCTAGCTTATTTAGAACTGTACCTGAAGATGAAGCACCCGATCCATTTGCCAATAATGGAGGAGAAAGAGGTGGACAGCGGTTCATGTTTAGAATGCCTGAAACGGCTACTTACACCGATTTAGCTTCACAAGTACAATATGAATCACGTGGTATGTTTGAAAAAACCTTCTTAATTATTGATTCTTTGAAAACTATTAAATGGAAAATGTCGGAAGAGACAAAAACCATTGCGAAACATTTATGTAAAAAAGCAACCACCTCTGTCCCATTACAAACCATGCGTTTTGGTGGGCCAAGACCAGGAGGAAGAAATAATCCAGATACCACTATTAAAGAGCCTGCAACGCCTAAAGAACAAGCTGTAGTAGTTTGGTATACCGAAGAAATTCCTGCTTCTATTGGTCCGGACACTTTTACAGGATTACCTGGTGCTATATTAGAAGTAAATATGGACAATGATGCCAACGTAACCACTGCTATAGAAATAACAACAAAATATCCAAAGAAAGAATTAGTACAACCTACTAAAGGAGATAAAATGAATCGAGCTCAGTTTCAAGAAGCGATGAAAAAAATAATGGAGGACATGCAAAAAGGAGGCGGCATGAGAATAAGAGTTAATCAGTAAAAAATTACATAGTTTAAATTTAAAATAAGAAGTCCAAAAGGCTTCTTATTTTATTAAGTACCATTTCCATCCAATGGTTATACTTCTTGGATCACCTATATAATAAGCATAAGCAGTATTGCCTTTCACACTAAAATTTTTGGTCGCCATGGTGGAATAATAACTATTGCCTGCATTTAAAATGGCCACCCAAATTTCAGATTTTTTAAAACTATATCCACCTCTTATATTAAAAATACTAAAGCCGGGATACTTGGTGGCATTGGTTTCATCCATATAATAAGAAGATTGATCCTGCCATTCTATGGAGGCATGTAGCGGCAATCTTGGTTTCCAATACAATGCCATATTGCTAAAAAAAGAGGGCGCTGCTGTCATTTGATTTCCATCTACCGTAACGCCTTTAATTTGCGTATGGATATAATTGTGCTTTGCATTGCTTGCATTCCAATGCCACTCCAATTGATTGTTAATTTTATATTTTATTTGATATTCAATACCTATGTGTTGGGTACTACCTGAATTTTGATTCAAATTCACCCCATCAGTTTGTCTTACAGAAATAATTTCATTTTTCCCATTTAATTGGTAAAGGGAAAATTCTGTATAAAAATTAGACAATTGATACCAAGCACCTATTTCAATATTGGTAAAAAGCTGTGGCAATAAATAAGGTACTCTGACGGTGTTGTAGATTTCTGTTATTTGTGGTGGAACAAATCCTTCACTGTAATTTACATAACCACCCCAAATTTTTTGATTGTAGGTAAAGCCTACTTTAGGTGCCCAATTGCTAAAATGATTGTTAGAAGAAGGGGTGCCGTATTTTAATCTATTGGAAAATTGGTATTCAAAATCATCGTAACGCAAAGCCATGTTCCAATGCAATGATTTTGATAGGTTGGTAATGAAATTGAAATAAATGGCTTTATTATTTATTTGTGTTGCATAAGAAGTGACCAATGAATCAACTACGGGGTAACTATATTTAGTGTATTTGCCAATAATAGTATCTTTAATAATATCAATATAGTGGGCGATTAAATTTTGTTTCGTGATGTCCCAATAACCTCCTACGATAAATTTACTTTTAAGCGCATTTAAATTCCATTGATGCTGAAGGTCCAGCACATAGGCGTCAAAATGGTTGCTATTTACTTGACCTTTAAATTTGGTGGGATTGCTGGTAGAGGCAATAGAATAAGTAGGATTTTGGTCCATGGTATTATTGCGATACATCACATTTAAAGTAGTGGTGCTATTGTTATTCCATTGGTAAGCTAAGTTTTGTCTAAATCGTAGCGCATTAATTTGTCGGTAGGTAAATGATTGCTGGCTGCTTAAGTTTTTTTGTGCAAAGTGAATACTGTCTACAGATCCAATCATTTGGGTATGATAATCAATATAGTTAAGGGTTTGAAAACCTGTCCATTTTTCCTTTATTTTAAAATCTCTTCTTATGGAAATGGTTTTCTTACTATAATCAGAATAATCTACAGGCCCGTTTTTTTGATCGGTATAAGAACTATTGATCATCCAACCACCATCGCTAGTGGGTGTTCCATATTGAGCTTCCACTTTTTTGAATCCTCCATTATTAAGCTGACTGCTCAAAGACAAAACTTTTTTGGAAGGAATTGGGGTGGACAAAAAATTGACCACACCTCCAATGGCTTCTGCGCCATACAATGCCGAAGCAGGTCCTTTTAAAATTTCAATAGAATGAATATTGCTGGTATTAATTTCAATTAAGGCATTGCTGCTGTATAAGCCACTCGTTCTAATAGGCATGCCGTCTTCCAAAAATAGGTATAGTCCTTTTAAGGAAATGGGTTGACGAATGGCCATCATGTGTTGTTCATTGCCAATGGTAGGCATGTATACACCACTAACTTTATTCAATAAATAATCTATTCTTTGTGCTTTGGCCTCGTCAATCATTTTAGGACTTAACACTGAAATAGCTACCGGAGAGGCGGTTCTTTTTTCCTTTAACTTATTAGCGGAAACTATGATGGTCGTTAAATTATTATAACTTGTATCCTGTGCTAAGGCAGTGGAACCGACTAAAATTAAAATACCAGCTATAAATTTTCTAAAAAAAAGCATAATTGCAAATTTAGTAGTTATTTTAGGTATTCGGTTTTTAGTTTAACATATTTTATATCAAATCAAAATACTCTATGCGTAAAATCTTATTATTGCTCACATTACATTTTTTTATTGGGTCAAATGCTCAAGTGAAATCATTGCGAGAGCAAGCAGTTATAATCAATGATGTTTTAGCCGATCGGTTTAATAATTTATTGCCTACACTAATGGACAATGCCAATATGGATTGTTGGGTATTGATAACACGTGAATACAACGAAGACCCCATTATTAGAACCATGTTACCGGCTGAATGGATTGCGGCAAGGCGCAGGACCATTCTTGTATTTTATAGAAATAAGCAAAAAAGTAGTCTTGAAAAATATGCTGTAGCCAGATATGCAGTTGGTAATGAAATTAAATCGGCCTGGGATGTAGAGGCTTTTCCCAATCAATATGATGCACTTGTTGCTTTATTAAGAAAATTAAATCCAAATAAAATTGCCATTAATACTTCTGTAGATTTTGGACATGCCGACGGACTAGATCATACAGAATACCAGGAGTTGATGCAGGCATTAAATACAAGTGAACAGGCTAAAGTGGTTTCTGCTGAACCTTTAGCAGTGAGTTGGCTAGAAACCAGAACCCAAAAAGAAATGTTACTATACCCCACTTTATTAAAAATCACTCATGCTATCATTAAGGAAGGATTTAGTAATAAAGTAATAAAACCCAATGTAACCACTACTCAAGATTTAATGTGGTGGTTTAGACAACAATTAAGCGATAAAGGCTTAATTACTTGGTTTCATCCTTCTATTGAAATTCAAAGAAGAGTAAGCAATGATCAAGATGAGGTCATAAGACCTGGTGATTTTTTACATGTTGATTTTGGGATTACTTATTTAAGATTAAATTCTGATGTACAAGAGCAAGCCTATGTTCTATTGCCCACAGAAAAAAAAGTACCGGAAAATATACAAGCAGCATTCACTAAGACCAATCAATTGCAGGATTTTTTAACCCATGAGTTTGCATTAGGTAAATCTGGCAATGAAATATTAAAACAAGCTTTAACCAATGCCAAAGCAGCGGGCATCCACCCAAGTATCTACACACATCCCATTGGATTTCATGGGCATGCAGCTGGCACGACCATTGGCATGTGGGATATGCAAAATGGCGTTCCTGGTTCTGGAGCGTATACCATGCATGCCAATACTTGTTACTCTATTGAATTAAATGCTATGCACACCCTTCTTGGTTGGGATAAACCTATAAAAGTTGCGCTAGAGCAAAATGGTTTTTTTAATGGGACTCAATTTGAGTATATCGATGGTAGACAAACTAAAGTGTATACCATTCAGTCTAAATAACAGGGTTAAAAAATAAGCGCATAAAAAAACCTGCACAGTAAAATTTTGCAGGTTTTTTTATAAAGGTTCAATTAGTTATTTCATAAAATAGTGTACAATTAAGTAGGTAACCGCAGCCAAGATGCCACTTACAGGAATGGTTAAAATCCATGCCCATAGCAGATTTGTAGTAACGCCCCATCTTACAGCGCTTAATCTTTTGGTAGCACCTACTCCAATGATAGATCCTGTAATTGTATGTGTCGTTGAAACGGGGATACCCATTTGACCTGTGAAGAACAAAGTGAATGCACCTGCCGTTTCAGCAGCGACCCCTTCTAATGGAGTGACTTTAGTTATTTTAGAACCCATTGTTTTTACAATTTTCCAACCACCACTCATGGTGCCTAATCCAATAGCTAAATAGCAGGCAACGGGCACCCAACTAGGCAATTGACTAAAATCCTGCATACTTCCGTTGGCAATTAATGCAGCACCAATAATACCCATTACTTTTTGCGCATCGTTACCACCATGACCAATACTAAAAGCAGCAGAACTAAATAATTGCAACTTCTTAAACATATAGGCGACAGAATGTGCTGTAGGGGTTTTTATTTTCTCTACGTAAACATATACGATCATGAATAAAAGGGCAGCGCCTACAATACCATATACAATAATTGAATTATCTGCTTTATCAATTTCGCCAGCAAATGATTTTTCAATATTGAACTTGGTGATTTTTGCTTTTATGTTGTCGATATTTTTGTCGGCAATTGGGTAAATTCCATTGATGACAATCAATGCAGAATCTAAACTAATGGAACCTTCCAAATATAATTTTAAAGGTGCTTTGTAAGCTTCTGTTTTATCTTTAGCAATCGTATATTCCGCTTTAGCTATTTTGTCTTCGGGTGCTTTAGCTTCTAATACTAAAAAGTCATTGGCATTTCTAACCGCATCTTTTAATTTACTAACGGCAACATTTTTTAACCAACCGCTATCTTTAGCAATTGCAGCAATTTTATCGGCACTTGAATTATCAAAATCGGATAAATATGGAATTAGGTGTGCGTAGGTATTATTCGCTTTTTCTAGTTTTTCTTTATTTAATTTTAAAGCTGCTAGTAAAGTAGTATCACCTTGCTTTTTTACAAGATCATCTGTGATGGTTACAACTTCTTTTTGGTATTTATCAATGCTATAAAATTTTTGAACATTTTCTTTAATTTTTGTATCCTCAAATTTGTCAAACATTAAAACGGTACCTGCAGTGGCAATGACAATAATGGCAAGTCTCCACCAAATATTGCGCATAATGGTTACAATGGATATAAAAATAGAAATGATAATTCCAATGATAGGGGCTAAGAAAATAAATAAAATTGTTTTTACAATGGTATCGCTATCAACTACTTTAGCCCAAGAGAAATCAATTCCTTTAATCATCAAAGCATGTGCAATAGCCGCTCCAGCAAAACCTCCTATCAGGGTATGAGAAGAAGAGGAAGGAATGCCATACCACCAAGTAAGTAGGTTCCAAAAAATAGCCGCTAATAATCCAGAAAAAATAACTGGCAAAGTAATAAAATCTTTATACACTGTTTTGCTAATAGAATTGGCTACAGCATGGTCTTTAAAAATCCAAAAGGCTACAGAATTAAATAAAGCAGCCCATAATACAGCTTGAAAAGGAGTTAGTACTTTTGTAGAAACTACGGTGGCAATGGAATTGGCGGCATCATGGAATCCATTGATATAGTCAAATATTAGCGCAAGGGCTATAATGATAATTAATAAAGTCATCTTGCGTTAAATTAAGCGTACTTGATAATAATAGATTCGATTACATTGGATACGTCCTCAATTTTATCGGTGGCAATTTCAAGTACTTGGTATATCTCTCTTTTCTTAATTACTTCTTTAAAATCGTTCTCTTGTTCAAATAATTTTTCAATGCTCATATCAAAGATATCATCTGCTTGATTTTCAATACTGTTTACTTTAATCATAGCTTCTGTCATTTCCTTAATATTTTTCATATTGCGTAAGCCTAGTACCGCTTTTTTGGTTTCCTGCGTACCTTGTAAAATAAGCTCTGCTAATTTATGAATACCCGTATCATTGGGGTTTACTTTATAAAAATTAATCTTCTTAGCAGAAGCGTAAATATAATCTGCAATATCATCTAAGGAAGAAGCTAAATAGTGAATGTCTTCTCTGTCAAAAGGGGTAATAAAATTACGTCCTAATTCTGTAAATATAGAATGGGTTAAATCATCGTTTTTATGTTCTAAATTTTCAATTTGCGCTAAAATATTGGCTCTTACATCCGCATCTGGTTCGTTGACCATTTCCTTTAATTTAATCCCCATTTCATAAACATGTTCAGCAACTTCTTCGAATAATTGAAAGAAAACTCTATCCTTTGGTAAGAAAATTTTCATGATTGAATTAAAGTCCATAATAAGCGTTTTTTTGGTTTAAATAATGCAGGACAAAAGTCTCATTTTGAGCTCATAACCCGGATGCGTCAATGTTACCAAATTGTTACCAAATGAGCCTGTTATAGCCCAGACTTGAAATAAGTATTTTCCAGGGCTGCAATAAAAAAAAGAGGGTCAGTAAACTGGCCCTCTTTCATAAATCCATAGCTTTCCCCCAAAAGCTAATCAAAATTGCATTTTTGGCATTGAAAAGGAGTTTAAATAAGTTACTAATTAAGTTTCATAATAGGTTATTTCCTATATTTAGGAATAATTTTATTTTTTTAAATAAGTAATTTACCTATTTTATAATTGATTTTCAATGCTTTATAAAAATATCATATTATTTTGCCTATTAGGATTAATTTCTAGCAATCAGGTTTTAACTGCTCAATCTAGGGATCTTCCTGATCAATTCTCAACGCCAAAAACACCCTTTTTATCAAAATTAATGGGGTTTAAGAACCTAAGTACAAAAATTTTTCTATCTGCCACGAACACTATAATTCCCACAACTGGCACAATTTTTAGTGAAAATGTACAAGAAATCATAAAATCCAATGATAGCGTTTTTGTGCTATTGGAGCGGACGGGGGTAGTTTATTCCTTAGATCCTTTTACAGATAGTAGTAATACCTATCGTTTTAAACGATTGGATCATACCATTAATATCAACTACAATATTGAAGCCAATAATTTTTTATATAAAAATCATTTATACAGTTATGGGGGCTATGGTTTTTGGAGATTGAATGGGCAGTTAAGATCGTATAATTTTTTAGACAAGGAATGGGATATCACTCCAACGAACTATGAAATTATTTCTAACGGCTATAATTGGGCAAGTCAACAAGAAGGAAAATTGTTTGTCCCTTTTCAAACCATAACGAATGGAAGTATAAAAGGAGATCAAAATACAAGTAGAGTAAGAGAATATGATAGCTACTCTTTAGATCTAAATTTAATGGAATGGAAAAAATTAGGAACCATTCATTCAAAAACTATTAATCTAGTTAAATCCAATAATATTGTTAATTCTTTTTTAACAACGGATAGAGGCTTTTTGTTTCTTCATCTGGATGGAACTTATTATTTTGATTTTTTACATAATAAAATATTTAAATCAAAAAGTGCCGAATTAGATCAGTTTTTTATACGAAGAACATCGAATGAAAATATATTTTATTATAAAGATACTATTTATAGTTATATTCCTTCTTTACAAACCTTTGATATCAAGCCTTTACCAATGTCTGATTTTGAAGAATTAGATTTCCCCATTTGGAGCATTGATAAAAATTATTATTTTCTTTTACTATTCCTTTCAATTAGTGCTATAATAATCTTATTTTCCATAAAGATTTTTAATCGAAGTGTGAATAAAAAAATAAAGCAATCGAACTTAAAAATATTAAAAACCAAAACTGTTGGACAAGTTTTTGTGGGCGTTGAATTGTCTTTAATTCAATTATTATTAGCGGCCTACAATAAAGGCCAACATGTCGAAATTAGTCAAATAAATCATGTGTTGGGTATTAAGGATAAAAATATAGGGTTGCAAAAAAAGGTTAGAAGTGATGTGATTAATTCAGTCAATGAAAAGTATTCTATTATCCTTAATAAGGAAGCGCAATTAATTTCAAGTATTAGAAAAGAAGACGACAAAAGATTTTATGCGTATTTTATCAATGAGCTAGAACTAAATTCTATCAAGAAGATACTAGGAAGGAAATGATTTGTCATGCTAATGTCAAATTTTACCTGATTTCAATCAATTAAGCAACCCATTTACACTTTACTTAAATTGAATCATTGAGCTTTGCGGCTTGATGAGCAAACACAATCTATTTTTATTCCTTTTGAGTCCGGTTTTAGTATTTGGACAAAATGAAATGGTAAAAGATACTCTTTTTGCCAATGGAGATAGTATAGTGGTTACAGCCACTAGATCTGAAAGAAAACTAAGCAATATTACTGTGCCCGTTACCATCATCAATGCTAAAGCCATACAACAAAATGGGTCATTAAGATTAACTGACATTTTAAAAGAGCAAACTGGTTTAACCCTTACCAGTGGTTTTGGTGCAGGCGTACAATTGCAAGGACTTAATCCAGATTATACCATCATTCTTATTAATGGTGAACCCTTGGTGGGAAGAACTGCCGGCGTACTGGATTTAAATAGAATTGCTTTAGGAAACATTAAGAAAATAGAAATTGTAAAGGGCCCTTCTTCTAGTTTATATGGAAGCGAAGCAATGGCAGGTGTAATTAATATTATCACCGATGCAAGTAATGTTATCCCCTTACAAGCTTCTTTAAGATATGGAACTTATAACACTTTAGATGCGAATGTAAATAATACCATGGCCACTAAGACCTTATTTTATCAAGGATTTTATAATTATTACAACACCGATGGATACAGCATAAGACCCAATAGCAATAATAGAGTCACCACCCCAATTAATAGGCTCACCACCAGTCAACAATTTAAATACAATGTGAGCGATAATACGACCCTTGTGTTTAATACAAGACTTACAGACGAAAATATAAAAAGTAATATTACGGTTTCTAATGGAGGCGTGTCAATTAATTCCAATGGGAACGAACATAATACAGATATTAATTTAGCCGGCACATTGAACCATAGGTTTTCCAATACTTTAAAAACAAGTTTTAGATCTTATTTGACCAATTATATTTCCTCACAAGATTTGTTAACCTTATCTGGCGCCCCTTATAACGATTTATTAAATCATTTGTTTCAAAGGGTCGAAAATCAGACTGATTGGACTGTGAGTAAAACTTTGTCTGGTATTTTTGGAGCTGGTGCAGTATGGGAGGGCGTAAAAAGTAGCAGATATGATAGCGAAAAAGTTAGAAAAAATAATACCATACAATATGGATTTACTCAGTGGGAGTGGACGCCCATAAATAAATTTATTATCATTGGCGGTGTAAGATTTGATCAAAATGCGCAATATGCTTCGGCTTGGAGTCCGAAACTATCCATGTTGTATAAGATAAATCCGAAACATAAAATTAAACTAAGCATCGGTCAAGGTTTTAAAGCGCCCGATTTTAGGCAGCTATATTTAGACTTTACCAATGCAGCTGCTGGCAACTATAGTGTCTTTGGTTCGGCCCAAGCGCAAAAAGTAATTGGGCAATTAAATAGCTTAGGGCAGATAGGAGCCTTATTTAGTAATTTTTATGCTTTAAAATCATTGCAACCAGAATCATCAACAGGTATACATCTTTCTTGGGATTGGGAACCCAATCAAAAAACATTTATTAGTGTTCAAGCTTTTAGAAATGATATCAAAAATTTAATTCAAGTAGAACAAGTGGGGGCTTATGTAAGCGGGGCGCAAATTTTTAGTTATTTAAATATTGGACGTGCATTTACGCAAGGTGTAGAACTTGAAACAAAATATCAATTCAATCAACAATGGTCATGGAGCGGCGGTTATCAATATATTGTAACAGGCGATAAAGATCAAATAACTCAAATCAATAACGGAACTGTTTACACCAGAGATGCGAATGGATACAGTAAAAAATTAACCCTAAGCGAATATGTGGGCTTGCCCAATATAAGTAAGCACAAGGCACAGTTTAAAATTAATTATTTAACCACCCATGGCCTTTTTGCTAATTTTCGAATGGTGTATAGAAGTAGGTGGGCTGTTAATAATAACAATGGCAATGATGTGTATGATAATGGAGATAGTTTTGCTGCAGGATATATTTCGCTGCATACTGCTGTTGGCAAAGATTATACCAATGGAATATCCTTACAAATAGGATGTGATAATATCACCAATTATATTGACCCTGTTAACTTATCTAACCTACCAGGAAGAACTTTGTATGTATCCTTCAAATATCAATTAATAAAAAATAAAAAATAAAGTATGTTAAAATCAATTACAAAAATCACTGCTATAGCATGTTTATTAACGAGCATCTATTCTTGTACTAAATCAAGTACAACAACCGCAACACCTACTGCTCCAGTTACAGCCACTGTAAAAGATTTATTGGCGGATTCTGTTACAGGAATAGATCCAGCAACACAAATGCCTAAAAGTGTTGGTCTGTATACCTACTTTAATATTGAAAAAAATAAAATTATTGCGCTTACTGATACAGCTAATGGCAATTGGGATTTGGCTTTCAAAACAACCAAAATTTTAATTAATGGAGGCACGAGTGGAAATGCAATGGGCGGCGCCTTTATTTATAATGGCTTATTTGACGACTTAAAATCAATTTCTAATGATTCTGCATTTAAAGTGGATAATGCACCAACATCTTATGCCATCACTACAGGAAGTGATAAAGGCTGGTACCATTATGATGGACAAACAAATATTGTTACCCCTGTTGCTGGTAGAATATTAGTTATAAGAACTGCTAAAGGGAAATATGCTAAAATTGAAATAACTAGTTATTGTAAAGGAGGTGTAAACTTAACACCTACGGCAAGTTATGAGGATATATTATACAAACAACGTTATTATAATTTTAGGTTTACCTATCAACCCAACGGTACAAAAACATTCTAAGTTTATAAAAACATTTTAAATAATTGACGGAGTAGATTTCCCCCAAAAGCTCCCTTCTAACAGCCCCTTTTGGGGCTGTTGTTGTTTTTGGAAAAATTATTTTGCTTTAAAGCTCCAAGTAAAATTAAATTCGGCGACTACTTCGCCTGCTTCATTCTTACCCACCGACTTACAAATAATGGTTTTGCCTTGGCCTGTTGCTATTGCCTCGTTAATCGCCGTTTGAATGGCCATTCCATCTTCACAAGTAAATAATAAAACGCCCGTTGCTTTTTTTACAAAAGCCACTTCCATCTTCACCACTAGCATACTTACTTTGGGTGTTCGTTGATACACTTGCCCAAAGGCTAACATGCCACTACACATTTCTGCGGCCATTGCTTCAACAGCAAAGTAAACCGATTTAAAGGGGTTCATGGTAAACCAAGAATACTTAATGCGCACTACACATTTTTCAGCATCAAAATGATGTATTCTTAATCCTGCAAAAAATGCAGCAGGTAATTTCTGGAATAAGAAATAGCGAAACTTTATGGGGCTAGTAATAAGTTGCTTAAATATATTAAAGGAGGGGTTCATGGTGTAAATATTAAGTTGTATAAAATTAGTGAAAATAGATCAAATATGATTTCAATCATTAAAATCTGTGACTATAGTCATACTATCTTATTTAATTCCGAGCAAATTTTGCAGTTGGAATTTTAACACTCACTAAAATGATTATTGTATGAAAATTTTAAAAATTGTTTCACTCATTAGTTTTGTAGTACTATTTTTTATGTACTGTACTAAAACCGACCAAGTAGTTGTTTCAACTGCTTCAAAAAATACAACAGATTTACTTTCACTAAAAACCACAGCTGGCCCTACTATTGATGGAGTCATTGATGATAGTTGGGCAAAGGCAGCCAAATTAGAAATCACACCTACTGTTCCAGATCCAGGTAATGGTTTATTTGCTGGTTATATAGGTGATAAATACCTGGCCACTTTAAGATCAATGTATGATGATCAGTATATCTACTTTTTAGCAGAATATGCAGATAAAGATCAAAGTCAAAAAGTGGCTCCTTGGTATTTTAATCCTACCACAAAATTGTGGGCAAAGGAAGGTAGTGCAAGAACTTATGATGCCAATGGAGTATTAACAAGAGAAGGTTTTGGAGAAGATAAAATAGCCATGCTGTGGAATATTGATAATTCAACTCCAAAATTTACTACACAAACATGTTATGCCAGTTGTCATGTATTTACTCCTTATTACGACTATACAACAGTAGGAACCCTAGTTGCTAAAGTTGGTAAAACTGCCTTGGATAGTTTAGTCACTACGCCAACTTTTAAATCTAATGCAGCAAGTGGAAATCACTATACCAATGGACCTAATGAAAAAATTGATATGTGGTGGATGCAACCAAGTAAAGGGTTAAGCTATGGTAAAATGGACGATAATTATCAGGATTATGCAGGAGGACAAGCCATTACCAATTTAACTGGTGGTAATGCCAACGGAAGACATGTTGATGATTTGGTAGTAGGAAGTTCTGCCAGTGTTTGGCCTTTTAGACCCGTGTATACTACTGATGCCAGTCAAGGCTCATTCGCTAATACACAAAATTTAAAAATTGGTGGAACAGGTGCTACCGTTGCAGTCCCAATGTATGTGATACCAGGTTCAACAAGTAATTATATTAATGTTGCCGATACCAGTGCTAGTGGTGCAGCAAAAAAAGTAACAGCAGTAAGTGCCACTGGAGTATTAACCTATAGTGGCGGTACTTTAGATCCTAATACAGGTACTGATTACCAAAGATTAGGATCAGATGCCTACAGCGGTATTGGTACTAAATGCATTCCTTCAGTTGTTTCATCTCCATTAAAAAATGGACGTAACGATATTGATTGCGTAACAATATATACGGGTACTGGATATATTGTGGAGTACAAAAGGAAATTAAAAACAAGTGATGTATTAAAACAAGATATAGATTTTACGGGTTTACAAGATCAACCATTTGGTTTTGCAGTATGGAATAGATCTAATTATCAACATGCCATTCAGCCTAATTTGATACTTAAGTTTCAAAAATAAAATGGGTGTAAACGATTAAAAGTAAAAGTATGTTAACCAAAAAAATAGCCATATTATCAGGTCTCTTTGCCCTTATGATGTTTGCTATTACAGGATGTTATAAAACTTCAACCATTGTTGTAAATCCAGGAAGCAGTATTACTCAAACTATGAGTTTTAAAACTGATATTATTCCTTTATTCACCACCAATTGTACCAAAGCAGGTTGTCATGTAGCTGGAGCTAAAAATCCAGACTTAACCGAAACCAATGCTTATAAAGCTTTAGTAGATGGAAGTTATTTTAAAGCCAATGATCCTGATAATAGTGTTTTAATGTTGTGGTTGAATGGCAAAAAAAGTCCAGTGATGCCAATGGGCGCCGGACCTGATGAAAAAATCAATGCAAAAATTTATGCATGGATTAAACAAGGAGCAAAAAACAATTAAATTAATTCAAATGAAAAAAGCAATATCCTATACATCAATAGTAAGCTTCATTCGACTACCCCTACTTATGTTGGTGCTCGTTTTAAGTGTCAATCAATTGATTGCGCAAGACTCTACACAGGCCACTGCTCCTGTAGTTAAAAAGAAATCTTACGTCAAAAATACGTTTGAAGGAAACCATATTATAGACAATCAAACTGTTATGGTACCCATCAAGGGAACATTTGAATTTGATATCCAGCATCGTTTTGGAACGATAGAACATGGGTGGAAAGATTTAGGTGGTTTATTTGCGAGTGCTAATATGTTATTGGGCTTTAGCTATGTACCTGTTAAAGATTTGCAGGTTGGTTTTGGTGCCACCAACGACAGAATGCAGGTGGATGGTAATTTAAAGTATGCTTTGCTAAAACAAACAAAGAATAATAGAATGCCTGTGAGTGTAACTTTGTTTGCTAATTCAGTAATGGATACTAGAGCAAAAAATAGTTCCTTGCCTATCATCAATGTACAAGATCGATTAAGTTTCTTTTCTCAATTAATTATAGCTCGGAAAATTACCGAAAGTTTTTCTGTACAAGTGGCACCTAGTTTTTCTTATTTTAATAATGTAGAAGGCTATTATGATGACAATAAAGTAATACAAGCAAAAACAAATAATGAACATTTAGCAGTAAGTGTTGCTGGTAAATATAAATTAAGTGAAGGGCTTTCATTGATTGTCAATTATGATCAACCTATCACCGTACATCCTATGAATAATCCTAATCCAAATATAAGCTTGGGCTTAGATATGAAAACAAGTGGTCATGATTTTCAAATATTTGTGGGTAACTATGGTTATATTTTACCTCAAAATAATAACGTATACAATCATAATGATTTCTCAAAAAGTCAATTCTTGATTGGGTTTAATATTTCAAGACTTTGGAATTTTTGATGGAGTGTTAAGGAATAGTGACTAAAAACTGTTGTTGAGCAAAAGAGCGCCTGTCCTTTATTTGAAAAGGTAGGCGCTCTTCGTTTTAGCCTTCTCACCCCCAATTTACAATATGACCAAAGTCATATTTTCTGCTGATAGGCATCATTTAACACAAGGATATATAAAAGATACTTTGTATCCTATTCAAAACCAAAAATTGTAACCACATGAAAAAATTACCAATTTTAACTTTAATTGTTGTTTTTATAACAACCGCTAGCTTCACATTTTTACAAACAAAGCCATGGGTTGTTCCAGACAAGTCTGCTAAAACAGCCAATGCAGTAAAAGCTGATGCAGCATCAGTAGCAGCTGGTAAAGTTTTATGGGGGCAACATTGTGCTTCTTGCCATGGTAAAACTGGATTAGGAGATGGCACAAAAGCAGCACAATTAGAAACTACCCCGCCCGATTTTAGCAAAGCCGTTGTTCAAGGTCAATCAGATGGAGCTTTATTTTTTAAGACTTCCGAAGGTCGCGGGGATATGCCAAGTTTTAAAAAGAAAATTCCAGATCAAGAAGATATTTGGAATTTAGTGAATTACATGCGTACGCTAAAAAAATAGTCAATCAACTTAATATATTTTATGTCAGACAATCAACTCCTAACAAAGGATAGTTCAGCCAGAAGAAAGTTAATAGCAGGTCTTGGGGCTTTAAGTTTATTGCCAATTTTAAAATTCGGCTGGTTCAATAAAAAGAAAGAAGTAATTAGTTGTGCTCCTGAAAAAAATAGCAAGACTATTAAATTTTTAACGCAAGATGGCACCCTAGTAGAAGTAGATGCTTCAAGAATAAATATGGGTAAGGAAAAAATATCTAATAAGCAATTACAATCTTGGGTTAAGAAAGAAATGTAATCAAAAAATAGCTGAATGAAAACTAATCAAAATTCAAGAAGAGATTTTTTAGCCACTTCTTTAGTAGCAGGTGCTGCTTTGGCTGGTTGTGCTACTAAAAATCCATTTACAGCCGAAGAGCTACCAGATGTAAAACCTTCGGGAGAAATGGTAAAATTATTATCGGTTGATGGAGAAATAATTGAAGTAGATAAAGCATTTTTAAAACCTGTTCCTGAATTGCCTTCGGTTATGAATACTGAAGCAAGAGAAGGAATTACAGGAAAGAAATTTGTAATGGTAATTGATTTGTCAAGATGTAAGAGTGTAAAAAAATGTCAGACAGCTTGCAATCATATGCATCATATACACCCAGGACAAAACTGGATAAAAGTGTATCCAATGCAAGAGGCAGAGCACACGGCACCCTATTGGCAACCCACTACCTGTATGCATTGCGATGAGCCACCTTGTGTTAAAGTGTGTCCAGTGGATGCTACTTTTAAAAGAAAAGATGGTATTGTATTAATAGATAGCGACAGATGTATAGGTTGTCGTTTTTGCATGGCAGCTTGTCCTTATTCCACTAGGGTATTTAATTGGGAAGAGCCAAAAATTGAAAAAGAAATTGCAGACAAACCTTATTCCTGTGAAACAAGTGTGCCACAAAAAAAAGGCACGGTTGGCAAATGTGATTTCTGTCCAGACATGGTACGTCAAGGAAATCTTCCACATTGTGTTTCGGCTTGTCCTAATGGTGTATTTATGTTTGGAGATATTTTAGAAGATACCGTTACCAATGGCGCAGAGACCTTTAGATTTAGTGATTTGATAAAAGATAAAGCTGGTTATAGATTAATGGAAGATTTAGGCACTAAGCCAAGCGTATATTATTTGCCACCGGTAAATAGAAATTTTCCTTTTGAAAACAAAGCGGACGTTGAAGAACCAAAAAAAGGGTAATCATTAAGTAATATTAAAATTATTCAAAGTGGATAAGTTAAAAGAAAATAAAATTGTAGAAGATCTTTTTCCGCAAAAATTTGGTAAACAAGGA
>Ga0209829_10000299_pt1 | contig 46320 bp, 40 predicted proteins | sample C_140205_EF_Meta_FD_187311 | JGI IMG/M metagenome (GOLD analysis project Ga0209829, IMG submission 187311) | Freshwater microbial communities from Lake Croche, Canada to study carbon cycling - C_140205_EF_MetaG (SPAdes) (version 2) | ecosystem: Environmental > Aquatic > Freshwater > Lake...
ATCTTTCAACTCGTGTTGCTTGTCGCTTGGGCTTCGAGTAGTTTCCGGTCATGATTTTCACGGTGTGGTTTTGGCGCACAACGGCGGCCGTTCTGCTCAGTTTGAGCCTGAACGGTTGCCAACCCGCCAGCCAAAGCCAGATGGAGGAGGAGAAAGAATCCCACTTCATGGCCGGTAAAAACTGCATCAGCGGTCTGGACTATCCCGGGGCCATCGAGGAGTTTCAACGGGCCCTTGAGGTCAACCCCCGCTCGGCCTCAGCCCACTTTCAGCTGGGCATTCTGCATGAGGAAAAGGAACCCGACTCTGCGTCGGCAATTTATCATTACGAGCAATATCTCAAATTGCGCCCCTCGGCTGACAATGCCGAGGTCATTCGCCAGCACATTACCAACTGCAAACAGGATCTGGCCAAGTCCGTCCTCCCCCTGCCAGTGACACCCGCCATGCAACGTGACTTTGAAAGGTTGGCTGAGGAAAACAAACAACTGCGCGCGGAGATCGAGCAGTGGAAAGCCTATTCGGCCAACCTGCACAACTCTTCCAATCCGCCAACCCGGGCTGTGGTTGCCCCTCTGGCACCCGCGCGAACCGCCGCCCCCGCGCCTGTCTCCCCGCCACAAACCAACCCCATCGGTATTGGCCAGACAGCATCTCATCCCTTGCCTCGCAACGGGACCGGGCGATCCTACATTGTGAAACAAGGCGAAACACTGGCGGCCATAGCCCGGAAAAACGGCCTCAAACTGGAATCCCTTCAAGCGGCAAACCCGGGTTTGGCAGCTCGCCGGCTAAAGGTGGGCCAGACGATCATCCTTCCCAAACCCTGAGGCGCCGCCATGGTCTCGCGCACCATGCTCTTTCTGGTCACCGGCTTCTGGCTCACCATGAATATTCTTCTCTGGCGCGCCGAATTCAGACCAGCCCAAGCCAATGCCACCCGGATCCCCGCCTCACTTGTCTGGCAGAAAATACTTACCGCTCCGGACGCATCGTCTCTGAGCCTGCATTTGCGGGGCAAAACCATCGGCTTTTGCCACTGGGAAACCGGCTCCGTCGACCAATGGGCCAAAGTGAGCGAGGACACCTTGCCCGCGCAAACCAAACCCAGAGGCTACACGCTGCGCATCGACGGCAGCGCGGTTCTGCCCCAGTGGACCAACCGGCTTCGCTTTGACGCGGACCTCAAGCTTTCTGACCGCCGCGAGTGGCAGGAAATGAATCTGAGGGCTTCTGTGCGGCCGTCGGCGCTAGAGCTTCATGCCAACGCCGCCGAAGAAACGCTGCGATGGCGGACTGACGATGAGGGCGAAGTTCAGGAACGTAGCGTTAAATTCAGCCAACTGCGCAACCCCGCTTCCTGGATTGGCGACATTACGGGACCTCTGGCCGGAATGATGGTCCAGAGCATCGGGCTTCCAATGCCTCAGGCATCCACACCCCATCCCGTCCCGGATTGGGAGGCATGGGATGACACTCTGATGATCCGGCACTGCCAGGCGCGGGTCTACCGACTTGAGACCCGCTTGCTGGGCCGGTTCCCGGTCACACTGCTGGTCAGCCGGATCGGGGAAATACTTCGCCTTGAGTTGCCAGGCGGACTGGTTCTGATGAATGACCAACTTAACCCTGACTGAGTCCAAAACGACATGATTGAACTGCTTGCACTGGTGAAAAAATTCGGGGATATCGTCGCCGTCAACAACCTTTCCCTCACACTCGCACCGGGAGAGTTTTTCGCCCTGCTCGGCCCCAACGCCGCCGGGAAAACCACGACCTTGAAAATCCTCGCCGGGCTTATGAAACCCACCTCGGGACGCGCGCGCATCTGCGGCTTCGATCTGGAAACCCATCCTCTGGAAGCGCGGCAAAGGCTGGCCTTCGTGCCGGATTTCCCCTTTCTTTACGACAAGCTCACACCTTGGGAATTCATGCGCTTTGTCGGCCAACTCTTTCAAATGGAGGACTTCAGGATTAAACACTCCGGCCACGAACTGATCCGCCGCTTTCATCTCGAGGAATTCGCGGCACGCCCCATCGAGAGCCTCTCCCACGGCACACGGCAGCGCGTGGCCATCGCCTCCGCCCTGTTGCATGATCCGGAGGTTTTTGTCATCGATGAACCCATGGTCGGGCTGGATCCGCAGCACGCGCGGGTGGTCAAAGATATTTTGAAGGAACGGTCGCGCGCAGGCATGAGCGTGCTTGTCTCCACGCACCAACTGGGGGTGGCTGAGGAATTGGCCGACCGGATCGGCATCATGCACCAAGGCCGTCTTGTGGCCGTGGGCACACTTGAGGAATTGCGCCGGCACGGCGGCACTTCCGGCCCGCTGGAGTCCGCATTTTTGGCCCTGACCCTCAATGGCAACTCACCCCCGGACACCCAGACTTCACCGGCTCTTTTATGAATTTATGAATTGCTTCGTCACTGGCGCCTCGGGGTTCATCGGCGCGAATCTGGTCCAAGAACTCTCCGCACGCGGTCATCATGTCCGCGCCTTGGTGCGGCGGGGCAGCGATTTACGCGGCCTGCAAGGCGCCGCATATGAGCGGGTGGAAGGCGACGTGAATGACCGCGCCGGTCTGGATTTGGCGTTGCGGGGCTGCCACTGGTGTTTCCATGTCGCCGCCAGCTACCACCTCTGGTTGCGTGATTACGCGCCGATGTATGCCGCCAACGTCGACGGCACACGCAACGTCATTGAAGCGGCAAACGCAGCCGGCTGTTCCCGGATCGTTTACACCAGCACCGTCGGCTGCATCGGGCTACCCGTAGAAAAGGATGGTCTTTGGTTGCCGACCGACGAAACCACCCCCGTCTCGGCAGGACAGATGACCAACCCTTACAAGCGCTCAAAGTGGCAGGCCGAACAGGTCGCCCTCGAACTGGCGGAAAAGGGCCTTCCCGTGGTCATCGTAAACCCCAGCGCCCCCGTCGGCCCACGGGATGTCAAACCCACGCCCACCGGCCAGGTGATTGTCGATTTTTTGAACCGTAAAATGCCCGCCTACCTCGACACCGGCCTCAACTGGGTCCATGTCCGCGATGTTGCCGCAGGACATCTGCTCGCCGCTGAAAAGGGCCGCATCGGAGAACGCTATATCCTTGGCCATTCAGAGGGGAACTGGACGATGAGAGAGGCCTTTGCCGTACTGGAGCAAATCAGTGGCATCCCTGCGCCCAAACTGCGGGTTCCCTATGCCCTGGCCCTCGGGGCGGCCTACATCGATGAGACACTCTCGCGCTTCACGCACCAACCGCCCAAGGCACCGCTGGCCGGAGTGCGCATGGCCAAACACAAGATGTTTTTCAACCCGGCTAAAGCCATCCGCGAGTTGGGACTGCCTCAAACCCCGCCCCGGCAGGCACTCGCAGACGCCGTGGCCTGGTTCCGCCAAAACCCGCCCCCACCTGCCCGCTGACTTGCCCTATCGCTCTTTGTCTATACTTTGTTCCGGCCTGCTTCACGCTAGCCTTGGAGCTGGGGTGCGGCTAAGATAAAACCATGAAAACTCTCCTCGCAACGATTGCTCTGGCAGGATGCGCCTTGGTAACCCGGGCGGAGCTGCGCACCGAAACAGTCGACTATCAGCAAGGCGAAACCCCGCTGCAGGGCTGGCTGGCCTATGATGATTCTATCCACGCCAAACGGCCCGGCGTGCTCATCGTTCACCAATGGCTCGGTCTTACAGCTTATGAAAAACACCGCGCTGAAATGCTCGCAAGGCTGGGCTATGTGGCCTTCTGCTCCGACATTTACGGCAAGGATATCCGGCCGCATACCACTCGGGAAGCCGGAATCGAAGCCACCAAATACAAAACCAACCGGGCCTTGTTGCGCAACCGCGTCAATGCCGGCCTGAACCTGCTCAAAAACAGTGAACAGGTCGACTCCCGGCGCCTCGCTGCAATCGGCTATTGCTTCGGCGGCACGACGGTGCTCGAACTGGCACGCAGCGGCGCGGATTTGAACGGCGTTGTCAGCTTTCACGGCGGGCTGGATTCCCCCGCGCCGGCCGACGGCAAAAACATCCGGTGCAAAATACTAGTCTGTCACGGTGCTGACGACCCCTTCCAGAAGGCCGAGGACCTGTCGGCCTTTGAAAGCGAGCTGCGTTCCGCCAAGGTGGACTGGCGTTTGATCAAATATGGCGGCGCTGTGCACGGTTTCACCCAGCCGGCGACTGGAAACGATAATTCGAATGGAGCCGCCTACAACGCCCTCGCCGACCAACGGTCCTGGATGGATCTGCAGCAGTTCCTCGCCGAGATTTTCAAGTAGGCTGATTTTCCCAATACGGCAGCGTCCCGATGGAATGAACCAAAACCTTTTACTGCCGGCCCAGTCTCTTTCACCCTTGTTGAACCCCTGCCAATCCTTGGCTTTATAACACATGCGCATCACCGGAGGACACTCAGGCGGGAAACTATTGAAGGTTCCAAAGGGACTGGACGTGCGCCCCACACCAGACTTGGTAAAACAGGCCGTATTCAACAGTCTGGGCGAACGGGTCGTGGCCGCCCGGGTGCTGGAACTGTTCGCCGGCAGCGGCGCACTGAGTTTGGAATGTTTGAGCCGCGGCGCCACCGCGGTTCTGGGAGTTGAAAAATCCCACCGCCACGCCGAATTCATCCGCAGCAACGCCGCAGCAGCAGGCTACGCCGCCCAGCTCGAGGTGCGCACCCAAGACGTCTTTCCGGCAATGAAACAACTGGCGGAAAAAGGACAAAAGTTCGACCTGATCCTCGCCGATCCGCCTTACGGCGAAAAAAACATCGGCCGCCGCTCCACCTCTCTGGCGCAACAAATTCTCGACGATATCCACCTGCCACGCCTGCTGGCGCAGGACGGCTTGCTGGTGTTGGGCCACACCAAGCGGGACACCCTCGAAATCACGGAAGCCTGGCACGAGAGAAAACTGCTCAAACACGGCGACACCGTGATGCGGTTTCTGCTGGCGCAACTTCCGCCCTTGACCTGTCTGACGGCCCCTTTGCCTGCCAGTCACGCCGACGACAGCAAGACAGGGCAAGAATAACCGTTGGCAAAAACCCTGATGATTCATACTCTCTGGGCGATCAAATGCGACAGTTTGCAACCATTGCCCTCAACGCCTTTATGGAGCTGGTCCGCCAGCCCGTTTTTTTGCTGCTGACGACCGCCTCGGCCGTTTTTGAGATTTTTCTGGCGACTCCCTATTATTTCGCTTTTGGCGACGAGCCTAAGCTGGTAAAAAACAGCGTTTTGGCCGTCATGCTGCTCTCGGGCCTGTTCGGCGCGGTTTTAAGCGCCTCAGCCTCACTGGCCCGGGAGCTGCGTTCCGGCACCGCCTTGGCCGTGCTCTCCAAGCCTGTGGGACGCGCGCAATTCCTGCTCGCCAAATATACCGGCCTGATCATGGCACTGACCCTGATGACCTATGTCAATCTGGTCGCCGCTCTAATTTCCAGCAGGATGGTGTTTGACGCCTACGGCCGGACCGATCTTGGTGCGGTGGGGATTTTTGCCGGCGGAGTAATGGCTGCCTATGCGGCGGGCGGCTTCAGCAACTTCTTTCTGCGCCGCCCCTTTGTTAGCGACACCTTTTTCTCGCTTTTGATCGCAGTGACTCTGGCGGCATTTGCCATCTTCCAATTCACCACCCAGACCCAAACGATGGGCGAACTGGCCCGGGTGGACTGGCGCTTTGTCCCCGCCGGCATACTAATCCTCTTTGCGCTGTGGATGCTGGCGGCCTTGGCTCTGGCATGCTCAACCCGGCTCGATATGATTCCTACCTTATCGATCTGTTCGGCCTTCTTTCTGATCGGGCTCATGTCGGACTATCTTTTTGGCCGACCGGCCTCGGCGGGCGCCGCGTGGGCGTCGGTGCTTTACACCGTGACCCCGAATTGGCAGCTTTTTTGGCTGGCCGACGCCTTGGCTTCGGACCAGACTCGCTTCTTCTGGGGCTACGTCGGAAAGGCGTTTGGCTATGCCGCCGGCTATGCGGGAGCGGCGCTGTGTTTGTCCGTGTTACTGTTTGAAGATCGTGAACTGAGTTGAACCTGTGGCGAAACTGACTGAACCCCCGGCCCCTGTGTCTGGGCAACACCCGTTGGGTCCGTTTAATTTTTAATTCCCGTGCAACGAAGCATACAAAAAAACGGTTTGATCAACCTGCTGGCCCTGCTCGCAGTGGGCTTGGCGGGTTTTGCCGTCGCGCGCCTGACCCTCTCGCTTGCCGGACAACTATGTTCGTTTTTTTTAGGCCTCGGGACTCTCGTCGCCGCCGTCAGCTGGTTCCAAATGCGCCTGGAGGAAGCAGAACGGCTGGAGAAGCTCGAACTGGAAGAACTGGCCAAAACCAAGGCGGGCTCGACCCTCTTTGAAAGCCAAGACTCCGAACTCTTCCCCGCACAGCGGTCGCGCGAACAGTTCGAGCGTTTCTTTGTCCCCGCCTTTACAGCCGTCCTGCTCGCAGTGCAAGTGTCCGGTGCCTTCCTGCTTTGGCGCTGGATGGACCAGACCGCCGCATCCACAACGGTTAAGCAACCGACCGTGGCCCTGGCCTTATTCGGGCTGTTTGCACTAATCCTGTTCCTGCTGGGTAAATTCTCCGCCACCATCGCACGGCTCGAAAACCACCGCCTGCTGCGGCCTGGTGCAAGCTGGGTTTTACTCGGCGCCTATTTCTGTTTCATTGCCGCACTGGCCACCGTGGGTGTTGAAGCAGGGTTTCCACAGGCAGACTTGTGGGTCGCCCGCGGCTTGTGCGGACTCTTGGGACTGGTGTCCGCAGAGACGCTCATCCATCTGGTGCTGGAAATTTACCGACCTCGCGTGCGGGGCAAAATCACGCGGCCGCTTTACGAGAGCCGCTTGGTGGGCCTCTTGGGGCAGCCTGAGGGCCTGTTTACAACGGCGGCACAGGCCCTTGACTACCAGTTCGGTTTCAAAGTCTCAGAGACTTGGGTCTATAAGTTTTTTGAGCAGGCCTTGGCCTGGGTGCTCCTGCTGCAATTAGGCGCATTGATTCTCTCCACCAGCGTGGTCTTCATAGAACCCGGCGAGCAAGGGCTGCTGGAGCGCTTCGGCAGGAGTGTCGGGACAAACACGCTGCTGGATCCCGGCGCGCACTTGAAATGGCCTTGGCCGGTGGACCAGGTCTACCGCTACCGGACCGAACAGATTCAAACCTTCAATGTCGGATTCACCCCGGACCCTCAGCTGGAAAACCAGCCCACCGTTGTCTGGACCGTCGCTCATGCTAGGGAAGAGAACTTCCTCGTTGCCAACCGCGACCAGAATCCACTGGCAGGAACCAACAACTCTACCTCCAGACACACACCCCCGGTCAGCCTCCTTACGGTCAGCATCCCGGTGCAGTTCCAGATCACCAACCTGCTGGACTGGGCTTACAACAACGATGCGGCGGCGGTCCTGCTGCAGGATCTAGCCACCCGCGAAGTGGTACGGCAGTTTGTCAGCGCCGATTTGAACGAGATCATGTCCCGCGAACGCCTGAACACCGCCGAAACACTGCGCCGCGGCATTCAAGCCGCCGCCTCGGAGCGGGGACTGGGCGTGAAAATCCTCTTTGTCGGATTGCAGGACATCCATCCACCGGTGAAAGTGGCCCCGGATTATGAAAAAGTGATCGCCGCCATCCAGACCAAGCAGGCCAAAATCCTCCGCGCACAGGCCGACGACATCAAAACCAACGCCTTGGCCAGTGCCGCGGCGACCAACCTCTTGAACCAAGCCGCCGCCTACCGCAACGGACGCGAGATTGGCGCCCTGGCCCAAGCGGCACTGTTCACCAATCAAATCCCCTCCATGCAGGCCGCCCCCTCGGTCTACACCGAACGGTCCTATCTCAAAACCTTCGCCCGCGCCACCGCCGGTGCCCGCAAGTATATCATCCTGACCACCAACACTCAGGATGTGATCGTCTTCGACCTGCAGGACAAAATCCGGGCCGACCTGTTGGAAGGCCTGAGCGTCAAGCCCAAGAATTAACCCCCATGAACCGCAACCCCCTCACTCTGGTCATCGGCACGCTGCTGATCGTCATTTTTGCGCTCCTCCTCTTCACCTTCCAGGTCCGCACGACACAGGTCGCCGTGGTCACCACTTTCGGAAAGGCCAGCGAGAGCATCACCAACGCCGGCCCCTACTGCAAGCTGCCCTGGCCCATCCAGAAAGTGTATTTCTTCGAAAAGCCGGTGCAGCATTTCGAGGACAAGTTCACCGAGGACCTCACTGCGGACAATAACAGCCTGATGACGATGGTCTACGTGGGCTGGCAAATCACGGAGCCCAAAAGCTTTTTCCCCAAGTTCGGCGGCTCGGTGACCGAGGCCCAAAAGGTTCTGGAAGGCTTGGTCACCAGCACCAAGCGCTCCATCATCGGCAAGCATCCCTTGGCCGACTTCGTTTCCGCCAGCGGTGAAGGTTCCAAATTCACCGCCATTGAAAGGGAAATCCTCGATTCCATCCAAACCCAGGTGCGGGCGAACAGCTACGGGGTGAGCTTCGAGTTCCTCGGCATCAAGAAGCTCGGTTTTCCCGACAGCGTGACCCAGTCTGTTTTCGAGCGAATGACCTCGGAGCGCCAGGTGCTCATCAGCCGTTCTCAATTCGAGGGCGAGGCCCAAGCTCAAATAATCCGCTCCGCGGCAGAACTCCAAGCCTCGAAAATGCTCACGGCCGCCGAAGGCCAGGCCACCCAGATCCGCGGCAAGGGCGAGGCCGAAGCCGCCAAATCCCTGGCCGTCTTCCAGCAGAACCCGCAGCTCGCCAGCTTCCTCTTCCGCCTGAGTGCTTTGGAAGACTCACTCAAGGACCGGTCAACCTTGATTTTCGACCAGCAGACACCTCCCTTTGATTTGTTCCGCGGCCCGGCAGCCGGAGCGGTTGTGAAATGAGGCCCCGATAATGAACCCCCTGACATTGACCCACGACCGCCTGACTCCGGGCATGAAAAGCACCTTGGGTGCCCTCTTGCACGCCCCCGGGTTTACGGCCTGGAGATCAATGTTTTACTATTCCTCATGAGCGCCTCCTCCCCATCTCACGACCACGGCACACCCGAAACCCCGGTGGATGCCGGCGCTCAAGCCCTGACCGCCGCCCTGCATAGTAGTTTTGCCATCGTCAAAGTCCTCATGGTGCTGATGGTGGTGGCGTTTCTGGGCTCGGGCTTTTTCCAAGTCGGACCGGCCGAACGCGCCATGATCCTGCGCTTCGGCAAACCGGTCGGTGAAGGCCAAAAAGCCCTGCTGGGACCAGGCTTGCATTGGTCGTTCCCCTACCCGATCGACGAATATGTGCGAATTTCCATCACCGGAATTCAAAAAGCCAACTCTACCGTGGGCTGGTATGCCACCACGCCGGAACAGGAACAGGCCGGCAGCGAACCCCCTCCCGGACCATCCCTGAACCCGGCTGTGGACGGCTATACCATCACCGCCGACGCCAACATCATCCACTCCCGGGCCACGCTGTTTTATCGGATTGAAGACCCGGTGCGGTATATTTTCGGCTTTGTCAACGCATCGAACGTGGTTCAAAACGCGCTCAACAACGCCTTGGTCTACGCCTCGGCAACTTATAAAGTCGATGACATCCTGAACCGCGACAAATTCGGTTTCCAGGATGCCGTCCGCAAACGAGTCATCGACCTGCTCGAGAAACAGAATTTGGGTGTTTTGGTGGAAAACTGCCAAGTCACTGACAGTATTCCTCCGCGCCAGTTGAAGGACGCTTTCGCCAGCGTGCTCAAAGCCCAAGTCACCCGCAGCAAACTCTTGGATGACGCCCGCAGCTACCAAAACCAAGTCCTGAGCAAGGCCGGCGCCGATTCCGAGTCCAAAATCAACCTCGCGGAATACGATCGCGACCGGCTGGTCAAAGACGTCAGCGGCCAAGCCGATCGATTTGCCAGCATCCTGCCCGAATACCAACGCGATCCAGACCTGTTCCGCCAACAGCGTCTCTCCGAGACGCTCGGCCGCGTAATGACCAATGCGGCCGACAAAATTTTCCTGCCCCAACGGGCTGACGGCAAACCTCGCGAACTGCGGTTGCTCTTGAATCGCGAACAGAAACTGGCTTCGGCCCCCGCGCCCCAGCCCTAACACGGCCCTCCATCCCTGCGATATGCAAGTCACCTCGCTCCTGAGCCACCGCGACCACGGACACGACCCTGCCCACCAGCATGGTCCTGAATGCGGCTGCGGGCATGACCACGAACACGCCAGCCTAGATCTGAAGTGGCTGGTGCTGGGGCTGGTGCTGGTGCTCAACGCATTTCTGGTGGACTGGCTCTTCGATCAGGGCGGCACGGTCGCCAGCGCCAGCGCATTCTTCGGCTCCATTCTTCTCGGCACTCCCATCGTCATCACCGCCATCAAAGATTTGCGGCTCGGGCGCCTGAGTATCAACGAGCTGGTAGCCATCGCGGTGCTCGCCGCGTTTGCCTCCGGCGACTACAAAACCTCGGGTATTGTCGCCTTCTTCATGCTGATGGGTGAGGTGATCGAATCCCGCACCGCCGAAGGCGCACGCAACTCCATTGAATCCCTCATCAAACTCACACCCACCAAGGCGCGACGCATCAGGAAGGACGGCAACGAAGAGGAAATCGCCGCCAGCCAACTTTCCATCGGGGACCTCATCCGCATTCGGCCCGGCGACAACGTGGCTGCTGACGGGGTGATTGTCAGCGGCCAAGGCTCCTTTAATCAGGCGACCATCACCGGCGAATCGCTGCCCGCCGACAAAAAACCCGGCGACGAAGTTTTTGCCGGGACACAAAACCTCACTGGCGTCCTGGAAATCAAAGTCAGCCGGGCTGGTAGCGACACCACCTTAGGTCGGGTTCGCGAACTTATTTTGGCCGCCGAACAGACGAAGCTGCCGATCATGAAGATTGTCGACCAATACATGGGCTTTTACACGCCCCTCGTGCTGGTCATTGGAGCCCTGGTCTGGGCCTTCACCCATGACCTTAACCGGGTCATCTCGGTCTTTGTTGTCTCATGCCCTTGCGCCTTTATTCTAGCGACCCCAACGGCGATGGTAGCCGCACTCTCCGCCGCCGCCCGCCTCGGGATCTTGATCAAGAACGTGGCCGATATTGAGCTGGCTGCTAAGATCAACGCCTTCGTCTTCGACAAAACCGGCACACTGACCACAGGGCAGCTGGCCGTCAGCCGCCTTGCCCCCATTGGCGACATCAAACCTGCCGAACTTCTCCTTCTGGCCGCGTCCGCCGAAAAGTATAGCAACCACCCCACCGCCAAGGCGCTCGCCCAACTCGCAGCCGAAGCCGGCGTCCCATTGGTGGAGCCGAAGGATTTCACCGAAACCGCCGGACGAGGGGTTCAGGCCCTGATCAACGGCTCGACGGTGCTGGTGGGACGGGCCCAATGGCTCAAGGACAACCACGTGGACAGCCAGTTTGAAAAAACCGTCGACCTCGGCGAGACCGAGGGCTGGAGTTTGATCTTCGTGGCCCGCAACGGCCAATGTGTCGGCTGGATAGGCATGCAGGACAAAACCCGCCCGGAAGCCCGCGAGTCCCTCCTCGAACTCAAGGAGTCAGGAGTGCGCCGGATCGCCATGATCTCGGGCGACCGTCAGGTGGTTGCCACCCGCGTGGCCGCTGAGATCGGCTGCGAAGAGGCGCAGGGCGATTGCCTGCCCCAGAACAAGGTGGAGTTCGTCCGCGCCATGAAAGCCAAGGGCTATAAGGTCGCGGTCATCGGCGACGGCGTGAACGACGCTCCGGCGTTGGCCGCCGGCGACATCGGCATCGCCATGGGTGCCGCCGGCAGCGAGGTGGCCATCCACAGCGCCACCATTGCGCTGATGAACAATGATCTTCGACGGCTGCCATTCCTGGTGAAACTCTCCCGCAGCACCCGCACGGTCATCAACCAGAACTTCGCCTTCGGCGTGGTCTTCATCATCGGCGGACTCACGGTGGCCGCCTTCGGCGTGGTCGGTCCAATCATGGCATCCATGCTGCACGTGACCGGAACATTCATCGTGATCTTCAACAGCGCCCGGCTGGTGCGCAAGGGCGAGGAACTGGAGCATTTCCATCCCGAAACGGCAGGAACCAAACCCGGACAGCTGACGCCGGAACGGGCCTGACACCCAAGCGGATGAACACCCATCCCTCAGCAAATCAAATTGCAATCCTTCCGCGGCCTGAAGGCCCGGCAATTCTCCCGGTTTGTTCTGCGGTGGTAACAGTCATTTCGCACCGTTCATCGGCACTTCAATCAAGCCGCATTTCAAACCCGTTCCGGAACTTGTCACCCATCCAACTTGCCTGCGCTCCCTGGAAAACAGGCAAAGATGGGACCCTCAACGAGCCGTATCCGGCGCATCCGCATCCCGAAACATCAGGATGTTTCAAGCGGGTTCACCTGTTTCGTGATATCGTCCCCTGCATTGCCCGGCCGGATCGACACTCGAAATCAGCCGCAAGCAATTAGTTGCTTTTTATGCCTGTCGTCGAATCAATTCCTCGCTCCGCTGTCCGCAACCCGCAATCAAATGCCGAGGTCATCGTCTCCGTCCGCGGACTGACCAAGGTGTTCAAAGATTTCTGGGGACGCCCCAAGGCCCGCGCGGTGGACAACGTCGATTTCGATGTGAAGCGGGGCGAGGTGTTTGGCTTGTTGGGACCGAACGGTTCGGGCAAGTCCACCACGGTCAAACTCCTTCTTGGCCTGCTGAACCCGACCAAGGGCCATATCGAGGTTTTCGGCCATTCGCCCAGGCACGTGGCAACCAAGGCCCGCATCGGCTATCTGCCGGAGGAATCCTACCTCTACCGTTACCTCAATTCACGCGAAACCCTGGACTTTTTCGGCAACCTCTTTGAACTAAGCAAGGCCGAGCGTGATGCCCGCGCGGAACAGCTTCTGGAAATGGTTGGCTTGAGTCAAACCCGCACCCGGGCGGTCGGCGAATTCTCCAAGGGCATGCAGCGCCGCATCGGCCTTGCCCAGGCCCTCATCAACGACCCCGACCTTATCATTCTGGACGAACCGACGGCCGGTCTGGACCCCATTGGTTGCCGGGAAATCAAAGACCTGATTCTGGCGCTGGCGCGCCGGGGCAAAACGGTGATTTTAAGCAGCCATTTGCTCTCGGATGTGGAGGATGTCTGCGACCGGGTGGTGATTTATTACGGCGGGAAGGTGCAGGCACTGGGAACGCTCAATGAACTGCTGGCCAAACCGGACACCCTCCGCATCACCACCCCTGTGCTGCCTAGGGCCACTCTGGAGCGCGTTCTGGAAATTCTCCGCCACGATGTCTCAGCAGGCGATGTGCGCGTCGACAACCCGACTCAGAATCTGGAGAGCTATTTTCTGGAGGTGGTTGAAAAAGCGAAACGGGCCTCCCAGCAAACCAGCGGAGCACAGTCCGGCGCCCGGGTTGCCGCCTACCTGCGCGGCGGTGCGGAGGAGACGATAGCCTGCGAAAAAGTCCTCGAGAAACTCAGCCTCCCGGAGATTTCCCCAGCCGCCCCCCAGCCCGCCCCCAAAGCCCTTCCCTCGGTGGATGAACAAAAACTCGACCAACTGATCAGGACAACACAAGCGCATCCCTCACAACCCTCCCCACCCGCAACACCTGGACCGGAGCCGGTGGACTTGAAGCAAGCCGACGAGAAACTTTCGTCCCTTCTGGGCGGCAAAAAATGACAGCCCACTCCTTAAACATTTACTCATGAAGACTTGTCCCGTGCCAGCTTTTGAAGCCGCCATCACCCTTTCGATCCCCTGCACTGCGGAGGCTACAAAACCCATTTGATGCAACGTATTCTAGCCATAGCCGGATTGACCTGGAAAGCCGCTTTCCGGTTCCGTCTGTTTCTGGTCGTCGCGGCCTTGCTCTTAGCCTCGGTCATTGGCCTACCCCTGCTGATCAAGGACGATGGCACGGCCCGGGGATTCACCCAAATTCTGCTCACCTACACACTGAGCACCATCACGGCCTTGCTGGGACTCTCCACGCTCTGGCTGGCGTGCGGAACACTGGCGCGAGACATCGAGGAATGTCAGATCCAGATGGTGGCGGTCAAACCCATCGGCCGCTGGCAAATATGGCTGGGCAAGTGGCTCGGGTTGCTCTCGCTCAACGCCGCACTGCTGGCTCTCTCGGGCGGCGGCGTCTATGCCTTGCTTCAGTGGCGCTCCACCCGTTTACCAGTCCTGGAACAGGCCATCCTCCGGAACGAAATCCTCGTGGCCCGAGCTTCCCTGAAGGAGCAAAGTTTCTCGGGCGAAATCCAGGCGGAAGCCGACCGGGTGCTGCAAGAGCGCTTGAAAAAAAAACCGGTCGACGGCGCAGACCTGCCTGAGGTGCGCAAGCAGATCCTCGAACAGGTCAAAGCCTCCTACCAAATCATCCCGCCCGGCAACGCCCGCGTCTGGCAAATCAATCTGGGCCTGACTCGTCACATGGTGCGCGACAAACCGATGCAATTGCGGATCAAATTCAACTCCGCCGCCAAAAGCGCCTCGGGCACGTTCACCGGCCTGTGGCAGGTGGGAGTGCCCCAGAAAACCCAAGCATGGCGAAGTCAACCCATGAGCCTGGCCCCGGACACCTTTCATGAATTCACCATCCCGCCCAACCTTTTCGACGACGCCGGCCTTCTGACGATCAGCTTCCTGAACTCCAATGAAACCGCCCTCCTTTTCTCCCTCGACGAGGGCCTGGAGGTGCTCTACCACGAGGGCGGTTTCGGCCTGAATTTCGCGCGTGGTATGTCTGTGATTTTCTGCTGGATGTCCCTTCTGGCGGCACTGGGCTTGGCGGCGGCAAGCTTTCTCTCCTTCCCCGTGGCCGCCTTCTTTTCGCTGGGCATTCTGACCATGTCGCTCTCCAGCGGCACGTTGGCCAACGTGGTGGCTGAAGGCACCATCATGGGATCCGACTCCGAAAGCGGCCGTGCCGGGCACTCTGCCATGGACGTGGTCATCGTTCCAGCCTTTCGCGCCGCCCTTAATCTGATCAATCTGGCCAAAGGTTTCTCACCCATCGACGCCCTGAGCACCGGCCGGAGCATTTCGTGGACGGATCTGGGACGGGCCTTTGCGCAGATCGTTCTGCTGCTGGGTGGAACTGCCGGACTCATCGGAGTGATCGGGCTGAACCGACGGGAACTGGCCACCGCACAGTCGAACCAATGAACGGGCGCTTGAAAAAAATTCTGCTGCTGCTGCTCGCCGGCATCTTCTTGTTGGGGGTGGCAAAAGTGCAAACATCCCTGAACCGGGAACGCGATCAACTTGGCATCACCCGTGTCACCCCTCTGGAAAACGCCCCTCCCGTGTTAGCCTTCACCACCGTCGCCTTGGGCGGCTTTCGCGGCCTCATCGCCAACGCCCTCTGGATCCGAGCCTCGGATCTGCAGGACGACGACAAGTTTTTCGAGGCGGCGCAGCTCGCAGACTGGATCACAAAACTCGAACCCCATTTCCCCCAGGTCTGGGTCTTCCAAGCCTGGAATATGGCCTACAACATCTCCGTCAAATTCAAGGATTATCCGGACCGCTGGCGCTGGCTGCAAAACGGCATCGAACTTCTGCGCGACGAGGGCCTGCGTTACAATCCGCACGACGTGCTGATCCACCAGCAACTGGCCTGGCTCTTCCAGCACAAACTCGGCGCCAACCTTGACGATGCAAACATGTATTACAAGCAACAGTGGGCAAATGAGATGGCCGGGGTTTTCGGCAAACTCAAACAACCCGACCTGACCGAACTGGTCCATCCCAAAACAGAGGACGCGGCGCGCCGGCTGGGCATTCTCACCAATAAATTCAAGATGGACCCCCGCGCCATGCTGGAGGTGGATGAACATTACGGCCCTCTGGAATGGCGCCTCCCCGAAGCCCACGCCATCTATTGGGCCGATCAGGGATTGAGAGCGGCGAAGGCCAACCCGACCAAAGTCAAATCGGAGGATCTCATCCAACTGCGCAGGGTGATTTATCAGGACATGCTTCTGAGCTTTCAGCGCGGAAGATTGGAGATCAACCCCGTGGAAAAAGTCTTCGAGTTCGGCCCCAACCTCGACATCATTCCCAAAGCCAACGAAATCTACGAGCAGAACATGGCCGAGGACGAGCGAAACCGGGACCATATCGAGAAGGCCCATCGGAATTTCCTCCGCCAAGCCATCTACTCGCTCTATGTCAACAACCGTCTGACCGAGGCGGCACGCTGGTTCAAATATCTAGGCCGGAAATATCCCAACAAACCCATCCTGGACGACCGCCCCAACTCCCTGCCCGCCACCCTCACCTTGGAGGAATACGCCGTCGCTTCGGTCCAGTCCGACATCAACGAGACATCGCACGACCGGATCAAAACCGCAGTGGAGGGCCTGCTGGCCAATTATCTCCGAAGCCTGATTCTCGATCAGGACGAGCGGGCCAACGGCTTCTGGCTGCTGGCTAAAAAGGTTCTGGCTTCCTATGACCGTGCCATCCCCCAGGAGCGCAAGGAGGCCATCGGCCTGCCACCCATTGAAATCATCGCCAAGGACATCCGCAACCGGATGTTGGATCCTGAGCGGGGACTGCCGACTGAAGCGCGCGCCGTACTCAGAACCAAGCTTGGACTGCCTGCCGAAGCCGCGCCGCCCACGCCGCCTGCCACCGCACCCGCCACCAACGCACCGGCGACCCCCTCCCCAAAACCCTTGACCTGACCTTTTGAAAACCATTTTGGAAGTCTCCGGCCTGCGCGTGCAGCGCGGCAAGACCGTCATTGTGGAGAATATCTGCTGGCGCGTGGACCGCGGTGAACATTGGGTCATCCTTGGCGCCAACGGCTCCGGTAAAACCTCCCTCCTCAGCGCCCTGACCGGATACCTGATGCCCACCGCCGGTGAAATCACCCTGCTTGGCCATCGTTACGGCCACTCCGACTGGCGCGAACTCCGCCGCAAAATTGGAATCGTCAGCTCTTCCATCCGGCAGCGGATGTCTAATGCCGAACCGGCGCTGGAAACCGTGATCAGCGGAAAATACGCCATGATCGATTTCTGGGGACGCGCCACCAAGGCCGACGTCATTGAGGCGCACCGTCTGTTGACCCGGCTTGAATGCAAACATCTGGCAGACCGCCCGTGGGAAGTATTGTCTCAAGGAGAGCGGCAGCGGGTACTCATCGGCCGCGCCCTGATGGCACACCCCCGCCTTTTGATCTTGGACGAACCCTGCGCCGGACTGGACCCGGCAGCCCGCGAACATTTTCTCCAATTCCTCCACCGGCTGGGAGAGACCAAAAACTCACCCACCCTGCTCCTCGTCACCCATCATGTGGAGGAGATCATGCCAGCCTTTTCCCATGTGCTCCTTCTCAAAACCGGTCGAGTTCTCGCCGCCGGAAAAAAGTCGGAGGTGCTGACTGGAAAAAAGCTCTCTGCCACGTTCGCATCCCGTCTGCGACTCCTTAAAACCACCGGCCGCTATGCTCTCCGGATCCAATCCGAGCCGCGCGAATTGCTCTAATCCGACGCCCCCGCCTCGTCCCCGCCGATGCGGCCCCGTCGACGGGGATTGCAGGCTTGTCTGACCGACCCTCCGCGACTAGGCTTCACGGGTGCGGAACCGCCCCGTAATTCATTCACAGATTGCCCCCTGCTTCAGGATAGCGGCAGAAGGAAAGGCATTGCTGGACTGAATAAAGCGGTTCCTTGAACAAACCCTTTTAAGTCTCAATCCATGAGAATCCTCGCCCTTGACCCTGGAACCAAGCGCATCGGCGTTGCCGTGAGCGACTCGCTGAAGATGATCGCCACACCACTAGAGTTCATTCTGGCTGAACCTTTTGACGCCTTCCTCGCCAGACTCAAGGAGCTGCTACGCGAGAAGGAGGTGGAGCTCATTCTCATCGGCATGCCGCGAAACATGGACGGCAGTTACGGCCCGGCCGCACTGAAAACCCGCGAGTTCGTCGCCGTGCTCAATGACAAGATTGGCATGCCCATCCAACTCTGGGACGAGAGACTGACCACAACCATGGCTCAGAAGTTTCTGATCCAAGGCGGCGTCCGCCGCGCGGACCGCAAAGAAAAAATCGATAAAACCGCCGCCGCTATTCTCCTGCAAAGCTATCTAGACAGCTTGGCCCAATGATTTTCAACGGCCCAAAAGCAGAAACAAGCATGCCCGACTGGCTGCTGCGGATGGGGATTCCTCAAGCGCCCCGCTCTCGCATGAGGGACCACCCCCCCCTTCTCCAATTCCCTTCGCGGACTGATCTCCTGTGGACTCCGTAAAATTCAAACTCACCATCGCCTATGACGGTGCCGGCTATGAGGGATGGCAGGTGCAAAAAACCGGCACAGGCGTCCAGGAAAAGGTCGAAGACGCGCTCGCGAAATTATTCCCCTGCCGCCCCCGGGTTCACAGCTCGAGTCGGACAGATACCGGAGTTCATGCGCTGGGGATGGTGGCGCATTTTGAAGCCCCCCGCACCGAGGCCAGGATGCCCCCCGACAAGCTGGCCCTTGCGCTCAATGCCTGGCTGCCAGAGGACATCCGCGTGACCGCCGCCGCCCGTGCCAGAAAGAGCTTTCACGCCCGCTTTGATGCGCGGGGCAAACAATACCGCTACGCCGTCTGGAACCATGCGGCGATGAACCCTTTGCTACGCCGCAATGCTTGGCACGTCCCGCGCCGCCTGGATTTTCCGGCAATGCGGGCCGCTGCAAAATCATTCGTGGGTCGCCACGATTTCCAGTCCTTCGCCGCCAATCCAGGCTATAAAAAGCAAACCACCGTGCGCACCCTCACCCGCTGCGAGGTGAAACGCAGCGGGCCGCAATTCACCTTCGTCATCGAAGGCGATGGTTTTCTGTACAAGATGTGCCGAGGAATCGTCGGCACACTGGTTCAGGTCGGCTTGGGCAAATTTCCGGCCGCGGAAGTCCAGTCCATGCTCGTCGAAGCCGACCGGCGTGTGGCCGGCATGACAGCGCCGGCCCACGGATTGGTATTGTGGCGGGTTTTTTACGGCAGAGGACCCGGTACCAAGCCCCAAAACCCAGGAAAAGCTCCCCCGTCAAAATCCCCATGAGCCAGGCTGTGAATTTAAAAGGCGGAGCCGGGTTTTTCCTTGGAGCCCGGATTTGGCAGTTGGGAATTTAAGATCATGCATATCGTTCTGGTCGAACCGGAAATCCCCCCCAACACCGGCAACATTGCCCGGCTTTGCGCAGCCACACGCTCCACGCTCCACTTGGTGGAACCTCTGGGATTCAAACTCGACGACACTCAGATGAAACGCGCCGGAATGGATTACTGGGAGCACTTGACCTGGCACCGGTGGAAAAATTGGGGCGCGTTCAAACAGAGCCTTCCAACCGAGGCACGACTCTGGTGGATCGAATCCGGCGGACCCCGGGCTTACACTGAAGCACTCTTTGCACCCGCGGATTATCTCGTCTTCGGCCGGGAAACGGCGGGGTTGCCGGCCCGATTGCTGGCGGAAAATCCGGACACTTGGCTGCGCATCCCCATGTTCAACCCCGCGGCGCGTTCCCTGAACCTCTCCAACTGCGTGGCTCTGGTGCTCTTCGAGGCGCTGCGGCAACAGGGATTTCCAGGAGGCTCTTAGCGTTTTCGTTGAATTAAAATCACTGATTCGTTGACTGGAATTCAGCATTCTGGTTTAACAGACGGGTTCATGAGCATCCTACACCGCCGCCGGGTCCTCAAGGCACTGATGTTGCTTGGGATTTCGGCGTTTTTCCTTTTGAATTCATCCGGCGCCGGCGCCCAGCCCACGCTGGAACAACGGGTGGCGCAACTGGAAGCCGCACGCGCTCCCCAAGCCGGCGGCACGGTCAACTCCGGGGATAACGCTTGGGTGCTGGTCAGCTCGGCCTTGGTGCTCATGATGACGGCTCCGGGTCTGATCCTGTTCTATGGCGGCTTGGTCCGCACCAAAAACGTGCTATCCACCATGGCGCACAGCCTCATTCTCATGGCGGTCGTCTCGGTGCTGTGGATGGTTTACGGCTACAGCATGGCGTTTGGAACGGGCAACGCATTCTCCGGCAACCCCTTTCAATACTTTCTCCTCCAAGGTGTCGGCGGCGCCCCCAATCCGGATTATGCCCCAACCATACCGCAGCAAAGCTTCATGCTCTTCCAGATGATGTTCGCCATCATCACCCCCGCCTTGATCAGCGGCGCGGTGGCCGAGCGCATCAAGTTCAGCGCCTATGTGCTGTTCACCGTGCTGTGGGTGACCGTGGTTTATTTCCCCCTCTGCCATATGGTGTGGGGCACCGGCGGTCTGTTCAACTGGGCACTGGGCGGGCGGCTGCCCTTGCTCGATTTTGCCGGCGGCACAGTGGTCCACGTCAGCTCCGGCGTCTCGGCCTTGGTTTGCGCCCTGATGCTGGGCCGGCGCAGCGGGTTCCCACACCAACCCATGGTGCCTCATAATGTCGTCCTAAGCCTGATTGGGACGGGATTGCTCTGGGTGGGATGGTTTGGATTCAACGCCGGCAGCGCGGTCAACGCGGGTGGGCTAGCCAGCAGCTCCTTTGCAGCAACCCACTTTTCCGCCGCCGCCGCCGCTCTGGGCTGGGCCATGATGGAATGGCTCTTGAAAGGTAAACCCAGCGTTCTGGGCGTCGCCTCAGGCATGGTGGCCGGACTGGCCACCATCACCCCGGCCGCAGGCTTCGTCACGGTGCCCGTCGCAGCACTCATCGGACTGGCGGGCGGGGTGGCCTGCTACTTTGCAGTGACCAAGCTCAAACACGCCCTGGGCTATGATGATTCGCTCGATGTGTTCGGCGTCCACGGCGTGGGGAGCATCGTTGGATTGCTCCTTCTGGGCATTTTTGCCAGCGCGACGGTCAATCCGGCCATCGCCAACACCTTTCAAACCGCCGGCCACCCCGTTTCACTGGCTGGCAGCTTCACCCAACTGGGACGGCAACTTCAAGGCGTCCTTTTCACCGCCGCCCTGGCCGCCTTGGCGACTTTTCTTATCCTCAAAGTGGTGGACAAACTGGTGGGACTGCGCGTGTCCCCAGAGGACGAATACACCGGGCTGGATCTAAGCCAACACGGTGAAACGGCCTACAACGATTAATTACCATGAAAAAAATCGAAGCTATCATCAAACCCTTCAAACTGACCGATGTGAAGGAAGCCCTCAACGATGCGGGAATTCTGGGTATGACCGTGACAGAGGTCAAAGGATTCGGCCGGCAGAAGGGCCATACGGAAATTTACCGCGGCAGCGAATACATTGTGGATTTCCTGCCCAAGATCAAAATTGAAATGGTTCTGCCCGACCACCTCGTCAAGGAAGCCGTGGATATCATCAGCAAAACGGCCCACACTGGAAAAATCGGCGACGGCAAAATCTTCATCATCCCTGTCGAAGACGCACTGCGAATACGCACCCAGGAAAAAGGCGACAACGCTGTTTGAGTCCAACCCGGAATGTTGGCCCCTTGGCCCCGTCTTAAACACCGGGTTTTGAACCGCCCCGAATAAAGAAAACCCCGGGAAAACTCTTGCACCTGCCCCCGGGGCACACTAGGATTTAACTCGCTTTCGAGTGAGTCTGAACCCTAAGGGGACTCGGATTTAAAAAGCTTTGGAAAGCTCAAAAGTTCCCGTTGGGTTGGTAGCTCAGTTGGTAGAGCAGTGCCCTTTTAAGGCATTGGTCCGGGGTTCGAGTCCCCGCCAACCCACCACTTTAAAAACCTCACACCTCCAAATCAGCCAGCTAAACCCGCCAAAAAGACACCGTAACACTCAAAGCCGCCGTTCTCTTTGCTGTTCAAGAGAATTTCAAAAACGACCCATCCCCGCAACCCGGAGAGTTGCAAATTCCACCGCCAGACCGCCAAGACTCCCCGCACCCTTCACGGGATCCCTTGCCCGGCTCGAAAACGCGCAGTCGCCCCCCGGGTTCACTTGTGCAACACCGTGTTGCACCCCGTCAGCTCCGGATCGGACTGCGGAAAATCAAGATTGTAATTCAGCCCTCGGCTCTCATGCCGCTCCAACGCGCTGCGGACGATCAACTCGGCCACAGTCGCGATGTTGCGCAACTCCAGCAGATCGCTGGTCACAATGAAATCCCAGTAATACTCTTGGATTTCCTCCTGAAGATTGGCGATGCGTTTCTGGGCGCGTTGAAGCCTTTTGTTGGTGCGCACAATGCCCACATAATCCCACATCAATCGCCGGATCTCATCCCAATTATGGGCCACCACCACCATTTCATCGGGATTATGCGCGTCGCCGGATTGCCACGGCGGAATGCGAAAAACCGGCGGGGCGGGGGACTCCACGAGAATCCCGGCCGCCGCACGGTGGGCACAGACCAAGGCTTCCAGCAGCGAATTACTAGCTAAGCGGTTGGCCCCGTGCAGCCCGGTGCAGGCCACCTCGCCCACGGCGTAAAGCCCCTCAATCTGAGTCTGCCCATCCATGCCTGTCACCACCCCGCCGCATTGGTAATGCGCGGCCGGAACCACCGGAATGGGCTCCTTGGTGATGTCGATGCCGAAGCCCAGACAGCTCTGATAAATGTTGGGGAAACGCTCGATAATGAATCTGGCGGACTTGTGGCTGATGTCCAGCAGCACGTATTCCGCCCCGCTCTGCTTCATCTCCGAATCAATCGCCCGGGCGACAATGTCCCGAGGGGCCAGAGATTTCAATGGATGCGCCGCATCCATGAATTCCCGGCCGTCCACCGACTTAAGCACGCCACCCTCGCCCCGCACCGCCTCGCTGATAAGAAAGGATTTTGCCTTGGGATGATAAAGGCAGGTCGGATGGAACTGGACAAACTCCATGTTCGCAATGGAAGCACCGGCCCGGTAAGCCATCGCCACTCCGTCGCCGGTGGCAATGTCAGGGTTGGTGGTGTAGAGGTAGACTTTGCCGCAACCGCCCGTGGCCAGAAGCGTCACCGGCGCCGCGAAAGTCCCCACCCGTCCGCTGATTTTGTCCAGCACGTAAACCCCAAGACAACGGTTCGGCCCGACATATCCCAGCTTCTGGCTGGTGATGAGGTCAATGGCGACATGGTTTTCAAACACGCTGATGTTGGGCTGTCGCGCGACTGCGTGAAGCAGCGCGCGCTCAATCTCCCGGCCCGTGACATCCTTGGCGTGGAGAATGCGCCGTTTGGAATGGCCCCCCTCCCGGCCCAGATCCAACTCCTGCGCGCCGGAAGAGTCGGGGATCTGACGTTCACTGAACTTCATCCCCAACTCGATCAATTCCTGAACACAGGAGGGCCCTTCCTCGACAATGCGACGGACGACCTGTTCGTCGCAAAGACCGGCCCCGGCCTCAAGCGTGTCGCGCACATGCAACTCGAAGGAATCCTCCTTGCTCGTCACGGAGGCGATCCCTCCTTGTGCGTAGTTGGTGTTCGACTCCGCGCGGTTTTTTTTAGTGAGGATGGCCACACGCCCGTGCGGGGCGACTTTCAGCGCGAACGACAGCCCCGCAATGCCGCTGCCCAGCACGAGATAGTCAAACTGTTTCATTTCGCCAACAAGGAAGCGGCACCAGCCCGGGAAACACAAGGCTCAACTCAACACCCGCCCGTCGGACCGGAGCACCAACAAGCCCCAAGGACCTTCCGCTTGAGGCGGCCTTTGAACGCCGCAACCCCCTGAATTTGGGCAGACCTACCCGCTCTTTCGCAGGACGCCCCCTCCGACAAGAGCCCAACGACTCTTCCCCTATCGAAATCACAAACGCATGTTGTCAATCAACCGCGTGGAACCCACAAACACAGCCAAAGCCGCTTGCGTGCCCGGAACGACCTGACTCACCGGCTCCAGGCTGTTCGGATTGAAAAACTCCAGATAATCCAGCCGCACCTCCGGTTCGGTGGCGATCAACTTCTTCAATTGCTCTAGCAACCGGACGGCCTTGACCGGACTGCCTCCCTGCACCGCCGCCCGGGCTGCTTGGAGCGAGCGCCACAGCACCGTGGCCTGACGCCGCTGATCGCCGGCCAGATACTTGTTTCTCGAACTCATCGCCAGCCCGTCCGGCTCCCTCAACGTGGGAGCAACGATGATTTTCACCGGGAAATTCAGATCCGCGGTCATGCGCCGGATGACGGCGGCTTGCTGGAAATCTTTCTGACCGAAAACCGCCACATCCGGCAGCACGCAATGGAACAACTTGGCCACCACGGTTGTGACCCCGCGAAAATGCGAGGGCCGCGACGCGCCCTCCATGCTTTGCGTCAGTTTTTCCTCAACCACAAACGTGCTGTAAAGCCCCTCCCCCTTCCCGGGATACATCGCTTGATCATCTGGAGTAAACACCGTGTCGGCTCCCGCCTCGCGGCACATCTGCAGATCGCCTTTGAGATCCCGAGGATAGCGGGTAAAATCCTCTTTTGGCCCGAACTGGGTCGGATTGACGTAGATGCTGACAACCACCTTGCCGCCCACCCCCACAGCGCGGCGGGCGCGCAGGATCAGGCTGACATGACCGGGATGCAGAAAGCCCATGGTCGGCACGAAAGCAATCCGGAGTCCGGCATGCTGCCATTTCCGGGCCAGCCGCTGCATGGCGGCGATCTGAGCTACAACTTGCATGGTGTGAAGTTGGAACAGGCCTGCCCTGCAATCAATCCGAATCCAGCCGGATTGAGCGGCTGGAATCGGATCAATGGCTGAACCAGCAACGAAGACAAATCAGTGGAGTGTTCATCCAACCTCGGCGGGGAATGAATATTTTTCCACCAATGTTTTAGTATGATATCTTTCCGGGTTGACCTGCCATCCCCAAGATAAAACACAGCCATCCAATCAAACTGGCACTCGGTTCAGGCTTTCCCGCCAACACATCCAGATCCGCGCCGCTCTGGCAGACAACGTCGCACTGAACAAGAATGCCGGCAGTCCAACCGAGGATCAGTCCCTTTACAGATAGTTCAGCTCCGACCAGGGGGCTGACGCTTGCGGGCCAATTCCCTCATCAATGCCGGGAGCGGCAGGGTATTGATCACATCCGCCCTGGTCAGCCAGCCCTTGCTCGCCAGCCCCGCGCCCAGCCGGAGATAGCCGACATGATCGAGCCGATGGGCGTCGCAATTGATGACGCATTTGACCCCCTTGCTCTTGGCGTAAGGCCACAACCGCCAATCCATGTCACACCGTTCCGGTGCGGCATTGAATTCAATCCAGGTCCCCGCAGCCGCGCAGGCGTCAATCACCGCATGGGCATCGAATTTGTAGGGTTCGCGAGCCAGCAGTAGCCGTCCGCTCAAATGCCCCAAAGCGTGGACATAGGGATTTTGAGCCGCCCGGATCAGGCGCGTGGTGGTCTCGGCCTCGGTCTCCGCCAGACGCTGATGAATGCTGGCCACGACCACGTCGAGTTCTGACAACACCTCGTCGGTAAAATCCAGCTTCCCGTCCTTTAAAATATCGACTTCGGTTCCTGTAAGCAGCCGGAAATCCACGCCCTCACTGGCCAGGCGCTGGTTGATCTCGCGGATTTCCCGTATTTGCTGACGCAGGCGTGCAGCCTCCAGACCATTGGCCTGAAAAGAACTCTTGGAATGATCCGTCACCGCCCAGTAAGCCAGACCCAGCTCGTCCATGGAGGAAGCGATTTCCTCCAGAGTCTGGCGGCCGTCGCTCCAAGTGGAGTGGTTGTGCAACGATCCTTTGAGGTCGCCCCACTCGATGAGGCGCGGCAGTTCTTCCTTTTCGGCAGCCGCAAATTCGCCCGCATCCTCCCGCAGTTCAGGTGGAACAAAGTGCAGTCCCAGCCCGGCAAACACCTCCTCCTCCGTGCGGCACTCCACCATCAATGCAGGATCGCGCGTCTCCTCCGTGGACCGGAACAGGCCGTATTCATTGAGGCGCAATCCGCGCTCAATGGCCCGCTGACGCATCGCAATATTATGCTCCTTGCTGCCCGTGAAATAGAGCAGGGCGAAAGGATATTCAGTGTCGCTGACCACCCGCAGATCCGACTGGATCCCGCCCTCCAACAGCACGCTCGCCTTGGTGTCCCCACGGGCAATGATGCTGATAACGGCAGGCTGGCTGGTGAAGTGGGCGATCACTTCCGCGGGTTTTTTGGACGAGGCCAGAAAATCAATATCTCCTATCACCTCGCGGTTGCGGCGCAGGCTGCCGGCCGCACTGCACCGGATCACATCAGGATGCCGCCGCAAATCCTCAAGCATCGGTTCCGCAACCCGCAGCGCGTCGGCGTAAAGATGTTGAGTGGCATAGGCGCGCCGGCGGGCGATTCCATCGAGAATATTCGACTGGGTTTTCTCACCGAACCGCTCCAAGCCGGCCACACGCCCCTCGCGGCAGGCCTGTTCCAGCGCCTCGACACTTTCAACTCCCAGTTCGCGGCGCAGCACAATTATTTTTTTCGGGCCCAACCCCGGCACCTCCAGCATCGCCATCAAACCCGCAGGAACGGACGCCTTGAGCTTTTCGTGGTAATCCAACCTGCCAGTGGTGACCAGCTCGGTGATTTTCTGCTGCAAGGCTTCGCCGATGCCTTTGAGCTCACCAAGCCGGTTTTCGGCGACGATTTTGGCAAGCGGCTCGTGGAGGGTTTCAATCGTCCGCGCCGCGCCGGCATAGGCCCGCGTTTTAAATGGGTTTTCCCCCTTCAACTCGAGTAATATACCGATCTCAAGCAGAATCTCGGCAACCTGTGCTTTGTCCATGCGGAAACTATGGCGTTCTGGAAGCCCGGTTCCAAGTGTCAAGTTCTCACAGCACCGCTGACAATCCGCACCGGACCGGTATACTCCGGACATGACAAAGCAACAGCGGATTCCCATCGCCCTGACCATCGCCGGATCTGACAGCGGCGGCGGAGCGGGTGTTCAGGCGGACTTGAAAACCTTTCAGGCCTTGGCTGTCCACGGCACCAGCGTGCTGACTTGTGTCACCGCCCAAAACCCGAAGGTCCTCACCGGCATCCAGCCCTGCAGCCCGGACATGATTCTCCGGCAACTTGATGCGGTCTTCAGCGAACTGCCCCCGAAAGCGGCCAAGACCGGCATGCTCTACTCGGCATCAATCATCCACGTGGTCGCGGACTATTTCCGCACTCACCGCAAGACACCGCTGGTGGTGGATCCCGTCTTGGTCTCCACCAGCGGCACACCGTTGCTGAAGGGCAACGCCCTCCGCATCCTGGAAAAAGAACTCCTGCCCTTGGCCACTCTGATCACCCCCAACCTCGACGAAGCCGCGCTGCTGACCGGACGGCCACTCAAGTCGCTGGAAGATTTGCGCCGGTCAGCTCGGGAGATTCAGGGGAAATTCGGCTGCGCGGTCCTGGTCAAGGGCGGACATCTGAAAAACACGCGAGAAGCCGCCGACATTTTTTTCGACGGCACCAGCGAACTGCTGCTAACAGCGCCTTTTGTGGGCGGGATGCCAACACACGGAACGGGTTGCACCTACTCGGCGGCGGTCGCGGCCTTGCTGGCTCACGATCACCCGCTCTCCGAGGCCGTGGCGGGAGCAAAGGAACACATCACACAGGCCATCGCCAATAGTCAACACGTGGGGCGGCATTGGGTGCTAAACCCGGGCTGGAACGCAGCGGGCCGGGCAAAAAGCGGAAGAGGCGAAACGAAGTGCGGGTGCTCCTCCTGCAAACCAACGCGCTGAATGCAGCTCCGGCAAAACAGCCGAAACCAAATTCCATTCCTTTATGTGTTACCACCTCAGGGGCCTGCGCGCAAAAAAACGCCCGGCATCCTTCCAGTCAAACCCCGGTTAAATCCAAATGAGGATCCGGGTCTGTCAGCAGAGGATTCACCTCAAAGGCACCCGATACCAAGCGCGCCCGCCATTCCGAAATGAGCCCAAGAACACGGTCTCGATCCAATCGCTCGTGCACCGGAGGGTATTTAAGCAGATTATCCTCGGCGAGCCGGAAGAGAGCGGCGGCGGGGCGAAGGCGGTTTTTCTGGAGATGCACAAAGGCTCCAGCCAATTGAATCAGCCCCTTGTAAAAGGAATAGTTGGCGCCCTGACGCTGCGCCAGCCAGAGTTCCTCAAGCACATCGTGGGCCTCGAAGAAAAGCTGCCGGTTGAAACACTCGAAATACCCCAGATAATGCGCATCCAGCTCCCGGCCGCGGAACCCGTCAATCATCGCGGCAATTTTGGCGCTTTTATGGCTCACCTGTTCAGCATGCCGGAGGCTGACGGGAATTTGAAGCAAAACCACACAGCCCACAATGCGAACCCACGATTCCGGTCGGTGCAACTCCAGAAGAGGAAGCTGATTTTTAAAGAGTGATTTCCGGAGATCTGCGTATAAGTCTTAAGAGGCTGTTAAAAAACGGTTTTCCGGATGAAAAACCCTGCCCAAAGCCCAATTCTCTTGAAGGTCGTTTTTTCAAAACATGTCTTTTCAACAGCTTGTTAAGCAGACAATAAAATTACCAGCGCCATCCGGAGAGAGCAGAGAAGCTCTGAGTGATGCGGCACTTTGACGAGCAGCACCTCAAGCATCCGGTTTACGGCACTTCGAAGGTGTCGGTGCTTCTGAGCCGGGATAATTTGGCCGTCAATCGCAAGCGGGTGATGCCGTCTGTTGCGTTTGACGGGGATCGAGGCGCTTCACCGCAAGCCTAGGACCAACCTTCCGGGGCCTGGCCGCCAAATTGAGTCTGCATGAATCCCGGCGCCCACGGCGTCCGGATGCACGACATAAAGGGCGGGTCAATGGGGTTATCCCCCTGCCGCCCAGTTATGTCCATCAACTCTGCCCCGCAAAAAGGGCACGCCTCGGCCATCCCACACAACCCCGAAAACCCGTTGAATCCGCCGCCGCATTGCGGCTCCAAGTAGTGTTTTAATTTGCTTTATCAGGGATGGGCGCGGAGGAGGTGGATGAGCGGGATATTTCCGTGTTCAGGCTATTTCTTTCCGGCATGCACCTTGGCGGCGACTTTCAGGCGCAGACCGTTCAAGCGGATGAATCCGGTGGCGTCGTCCTGGTTATAGGCCTTGGTCGGGTCGGCTTCCATCGTGGCGATGTGGGGATTGTAGAGGCTGACCGGGGATTTGCGGCCGCTGACCATGATGTTGCCCTTGTAGAGTTTCACGCGGACCGTGCCGGCCACGTTCCTCTGGCTTTCGGTGACATAAGCCTGCAGGGCATGGCGTTCAGGAGCATACCAGAAGCCGTTATAGACCAACTCGGCATACTTGGGCACAAGGGCATCGCGCTGGTGCATGACTTCTCGATCCATGGTGAGGGATTCCATCTGGCGATGGGCGAAATGGAGGATGGCGCCGCCGGGGGTCTCATAGACGCCGCGGGATTTCATGCCAACGAATCGGTTCTCAACCATGTCCACGCGGCCGACGCCATGCTTGCCGCCAAGCTTGTTCAACGCCTTCATCACACCGAGCGGATTGAGCTTCTTACCATTGACCGCCACGCAATCGCCTTTGACAAAATCCAATTCGACAAACTCGGCCTTGTCCGGCGCGTCTTCCGGCAGCACGGACAGCGTCGTGAAATAGTCACGGTTCTTTGCGTCATGGGAGTCATACCAGGGGTCTTCCAAGATGCCGGCCTCGTAGGAAATATGCAGAAGATTGCGGTCCATCGAGTAAGGCTTCTTGGCGCTGGCCTGCACCGGAATCTTATGCTTGGCGCAGTAATCGATCATCTCCTGGCGTCCAGGGAATTCACTGCGATAGCGCTCGTCACGCCAGGGAGCGATGACCTGCAAGTCCGGCGCAAGCGCCGCAGCGGTCAGTTCAAAGCGGACCTGATCATTGCCTTTCCCAGTCGCTCCGTGGGCAATGGCGTCGGCCTTCTCCTTTCTGGCGATCTCCACCATGCGTTTGGCGATGAGAGGGCGGGCGATGCTGGTGCCAAGGAAATATTGGCCCTCGTAAATCGCGCTGGCCTGAATCATCGGGAAGATGAAATCACGCGCGAATTCCTCCTGCAAATTGTCGATGTAAATCCTGGATGCACCGGTCTTCAGGGCCTTCTTTTCCAGGCCGTTAAGCTCCTCCTCCTGACCAATGTCAGCGCAGAAACCGATCATCTCGGCATTGTATTTCTCCTTGATCCAAGACATGAGGACCGAGGTGTCGAGACCGCCCGAATAAGCTAAAACAATTTTCATCGCGTGAGATTAAACCGCCAAGCCGGGCGGAACGCAAAGCGGAAATGCGCGGAAATGCGGCCGGTCAACCGTGCGTCAGGGACGGACGGGGTTCAAGGAAGGACGCCCCTGTTGTTTCGCGCCCACTGGACATTTCCGTCGGTACGAACCAGATCATAGCGGATGCTGGTGTTGCGCAACTTTTGGACATGCCCGTCAAAAAAAGCCGCGCTCACCCGTCCGCCGTGCCGCGGAACTGAACGGGAATCCCCCACATCGTAATCCACGACATCGCTGGGCACGCGGAAATAGGCGCAACCGGTGGCCGGAACCTCAATCCAATTGTCGGCGTTGCTTTCACTTGGATTGGAGATCTGCCCCGCATCGGCAAAATCAATAGACTGTCCGGGCTTGGCCACTTGGCTTTCCTTGCTGGTGGCATAGACAGGAGAACCGAATCCGGGCAGGGGAGCGATCCATCCGTATTCGGGATAATTCATTCCTATCCCCAAGGTATGGGTGAGGCTGACGGATCCGCCAAAACTGCCGGTGGCGGGCCGGGTGAGAACCGGGCAATCAAAAGTCTTTTGCGCCGGAAGATAGCCGCCCAGCCGGAGTTTGTCCGGCCACCACAAACGCCCGGGCGCTTGAATGACAAAGCTGGAAGCATCGTAGGCCCAAGCGCCCCAGGCTGGGTTGCCCTCCTGAATCCAGAGCGGAACCATCACCCCGCTGGCGTCGTCCAGATACATTTTCGTCGCAACTCCAACCTGCCTCATGTTGTTAAGGCAGGCGGAGGCCTTGGCGGATTCTTTGGCCTTGGAAAGCGCGGGCAGGAGCAGCGCAGCCAGAATCGCGATAATCGCGATGACCACGAGCAGCTCAATCAAGGTGAACGCTCGCCGGAATTTCATAAAACACACAAAGGCTCAAAGACAACAGGGTTGATAACAGAAACACACTGGCAAGGTCTTGGGCTATTGCCAGCCGTGCATGGAATCGTAACGGAAGGTCATTTCGTTCGTTTCGTAGCCGCGGTACCATTTGGCCCGGCCGTCCGCGAAAAGGAGGTTCTGGCCGAGGGAATGAACCTGCCAGAGTTCATATGGCGAGCCATTCACCGCCCCTCCCACACAGTTCTGAGTGTAGTCATCCTTGTCGGCATCCAGCGGATCGAAGCTTCCGCCGCCGCTCACATTCGGAATGCCGCAGGTGTCGCCGGACAAGACATAGGCTGAGTGGAACCGGATGAAAGTGTCTTTGACCGGCGCAGCAGCTCCGGCAGCAACGAAGGCCGCACGGTCGCCGTTGAAATAGTTGAATGGTCCGCGCATACCAGCCGGGAGTTGCACATTGCCGGGACAGGTGAAAACGTTCGTGCCCCCGGTGTAGGAAACAATCTGCTCCATCCAGCCGGGCTTTCCGGATCCGCCAGGCCTCGAGACATCGATGGCGCCCCAACTGATGGTCCCTCCGGATTCGGGATAGAATTCGTTGTTCTCATCCGCAAACATGCGCATGCCCAAGCCCAGTTGATGCAGATTGGAAACACAGCTCGTTTTCCAGGCCTTTTGCTTGGCCGCCGACAAGGCGGGGAGAAGCATGGACGCGAGAATCGCGATGATGGCGATGACCACCAACAATTCGATCAAGGTGAAAGCCCGCTCGACGCGCATCCATTAGCTGACGGGCAATGGAATGGGCCGATTCAAATTATTTTGGAGACACTGCCAGCTTGCAAAGAGGAAAGTCCGTAGCGGCGGACTGGGGATTAAAATCACCGACTGCAGTGTTGGTGACTGGTTCTAAAGGCCATCACTGGCATGACGCCCCGGCACATCTGCAGTAAAAAAACGGCGTTGCAGTGGCTGCAAGCCGGCCCCGATGGAATCAGAAGTGCGGCGCGACCTCATCAAGAGGCCAATTGGGACGCACTTCGTCATCCCATGCTGTCATGGCGGCGTGTTTAAGTAATTTGCGCTCAGCCAGAATCCCTATCATGGCGGCATTGTCCGTACAGAACCCAGGCTCGGCCAGCCGCAGAAGAAGCCCGTTGCGGGCGCAAGCCGCAGCCAATTCATGACGCAAGGAGCGGTTGCAAGAAACCCCGCCCGATGCGGTCACGCATCGAACCTTGAGGCGGCGGGCTGCTTTAATTGTCTTAGCGACCAGAACCTCGACAATGGAGGCCTGTATACTGGCACACAAATCCCGCAGGTGCCCCGGGTTCTCCAGCAAAGCAGGGTTGTCCCGAAGAAAATAGCGAATCGAGGTTTTCAAGCCACTGAAGCTGAAATCATCGTTTACATCGTGAACCAAGGGCCGGGGAAACCCGAAGGCTTTGGGGTTCCCCTGCCCCGCCAAGCGATCAATCACCGGCCCTGCAGGATAGGGCAAGCCCATGAGCTTGCCTGATTTGTCGAAGCATTCGCCGGCGGCGTCGTCGAGGGTCCCCCCCAACACGCGGTGCTTCAGCTCGCTGCAGACATGAACCAGCATTGTGTGACCGCCGCTGACGATGAGGGAGACGTTGGGCTGGAAGCCGCCGAAATCCGCCACCGGCGGATTGCCCGCGATCCAGGGCGAATAAAGATGCGCCTCGTGATGATGCATTCCCACAAAAGGTTTGCGCAGCATAAAGGCCATTGCCTGGGCGGCCTTGAAACCGGACATGAGGGCACTGGGTAATCCGGGGCCTTGCGTGGCGGCCAAAGCATCCAGTTCCACGGGGACAAGTCCTGCCTGGTGCAAAGCCGACCGGACAACCGGCATGAGGTTGCGCAAATGCTCGCGGGCGGCCAGTTCGGGCACCACTCCGCCATACTCCTCATGCAATTTGATCTGGGACGAAACCACGGAGGAGAGAATCCTCCCGTCACGCACCACCGCTGCGCTGGTTTCATCGCAGGAGGTTTCAAAAGCAAGCAGGATCATTAGCGGTTGTGTGAAAGGAAAATAAAGCCAGGGCAGGTGGCCGGGCTGATAGTCTAAGACACCGGAGCGGAGCGATCATTTGCCCGCCATTTTACCGGCACGGGCCGGCGGCTTTTCCGAGGTGCGTTCGCTGAAAATGAGCATGCCTTGGAGCAGGTCCGCAGCCCGCTCCAATTGCGGGTCGCGGGCGCTTTGCACCCGCTCACGATCCTTCTCATTGAGCGTTTCCAAACCGCCCGGCGAGCGCTTGAGCAGTATGTCACGCTCCTCCTCCTCGGAAACCGCCACGGTGATGTTCGGGGAGATGCCAGCCTCATGAATCACCTTGTGGCTGGGCGTGTAATAACGGGCGGTGGTCAAACGCAACGCGGAACCGTCCTCCAAGGGGATGATGCTCTGCACCGACCCCTTGCCAAAGGTTTTCTCACCCAGAACGACAGCGCGATGCAGATCCTGAAGGCAGCCGGAAACAATCTCCGCCGCGCTGGCACTCATGCCGTTGGCAAGAATGACAACGGGCATTGGGGCGCCCTCGTCGTTGACCAGTTCGTCGCCGTGCCCGGCGGCGCGATGGACCGCATTCTGACGGGAGTTGCGACCCTCGGTGGAAACCACCAACTGTCCGCGCGGCAAAAACTTTTCACACACCTCCACGGCCTGATCCAGCAAGCCGCCCGGATTCCAGCGCAGGTCCAGAATGAGCGCCCGCATCCCCTGCCCTTTGAGTTTTTTCAAGGCAGTCTCCAGATCGTCACTGGTCTTCTCGCCGAACTGCACCAGCCGAACATAGCCGATCTTCTTGTCGCCGAGCGGAAACTTCTTCTTGCCGTTGATGTCGACGACCATGTCCACGCTGATGACGGCGCGTTTCAACTTGAATTCCTTCACCAGCCCGCTGGAGGGGCGCTCAATGGTCAGGCTGATTTCGGTTCCGGGCTCGCCACGGAGTAATTTCACAGCATCCTCCAACCCCATCTTTGCGGAGTTCTTGGCTCCAATCTTCACAATGCGGTCTCCAGACAAAATCCCCGCCTTGAATCCGGGGGAATCCTCCATGGGCGCAACCACCGTGACGAAGTTGTCCTTGTGGGCGATGATGATGCCCAGGCCGCCGAACTGGCCCTCGGTGTCGTTTTGGAGCTCCTTGAACTTCTCCGCATCCATGAATTCGCTATGCGGATCCAAAGTGTTGATCATTCCCTTCAGGGCGCCATAGACCAGTTGCTGATAGGTCAGATCCTTGCCTTCGACATAATCGACGCGGACCTTTTCCATCACCTCGGAGAAGAGCTTTAGATTGGGGTAGGCGGAATCCTTTTCGGCGGCGGCGGCGCTGCTCAAATAGGTCCGTGCCCCCAGAAAAAGATTGGCTGCCAGCACGGCGGTGACCAGCCCGAAAATGAAACGTCGCTTCATAACAATCAAATCAACTTCATCTGACAATAGGGGGCCGAAGAAGTCTTTGCAAGGAGCGCCAACCCGGCGCCACCCGCCGCGGTAAACAAACCCGCTCAGCGGCTGGCCGGGCCCCGCCGCAGTAGCATTTCAATGTAGGGCAAATCCTCGGCCCGGGTCACCTTCGGATTCGGATCGGTGCTTGCCACCAACCGCACCGGCTGACCGATCAATTCGCACGCAGCGGTGTCATCGGTGACCATCAGGTTCCGCAGCCGGACTTCGGAGAGGGCGCACCGGAGGATTTCCAGACGAAAGATCTGCGGGGTTTGCACCGCCCACAGTTTCGACCGGTCCAGCGTGCGATCCACCAGCTTGCCATCGGCAGATTCCTTGATGGTATCGGTGACGGGCTGGGCGGCGACGGCAGCGCCGGTTTCACGCGCAGCGGCCAGGGTTGCCTCTATCAAAGCCTCGCTAGTGCAGGGGCGTGCGGCATCCTGAATGGCAACGAACCCCGCATCGGAAGACACGGCCTCCAAGCCGTTCCAGACCGAGTCCTGACGCTCCTTGCCACCGACGACGAGCCGGAAGTTGCTCCGGATCTGAAACTGTTTGGCCAATCCTTCAAAGACCGGCTGCATCCCGTCCCGGACGACAATAATGATCTCATCCACGCAGCGGGCAGCGGCGAAGACTTGCCAGGTATGAACAACCACGGGCTTGCCGGCGAGTTCCAGGAAAAGCTTGTCGACATTGGGACCCATTCGGGTGCCCTTGCCGGCGGCAACGATGATGGCTGCGGTCCGAATTTTTTGTTCTGTGCTCAAGAACGAAAATCGTAACCGTGCCGCGGCCGACGCGCAACAGTTCCCCAAGTGTCTGGCAGAAACGCCTTGGTGATGACCCGAAGGATCTCTTGGCATCTCTCCGCCAAACAACGTTTTAGACGGCAATGCCTGCGTCAAAGGCTCTCAGAATGCTCCTGCCTAGTGTTCCAGCTCCGCTGGCCGCCGGGTTGGGAGCCGTTCGAAGAGACATCTGCCAGGAGAGCAGCTCTGCCGGGACAAGCCCACCGGAGAGTAGCTTTGGTTTGGCCCCAGATTTTCAAGTGCCACAGAAGGTGCGGCAAACAGGAGTCCCGTGTGGCGGCGGATTGCGCAATTCATCGGGTTGACCCGCCTCGTCGTAGGGTTTGGACAAAGCAGTCTGGATCCGCTCGAAGGGAGCAAGGTCATTGCTGCTGACGGCCGCGTCCAAGGCCGCCTCGACCAAATGATTCCGGGGAATCACCGCAGGGTTATTCTCGTTCATAAGGCGAACGGATTCGCTCCATGTCTGGGGTTGCCGGACCAGGCGCTGCGCCCAACGCGCCCGCCACTCTGTGAATGCACCGCCCAAGGGAGAGTCGAGCTTGGAGTCAGTGCTTTTGGAGAGGTTCCGGAAAAAGCAAGTATAGTCGGCACCGGCCTGATGCATGCCGCGGAGCAGTTCGTCGGCGAGATCAGCGTCTTCCGTTTCGGCATTGAAGAGTCCCAGCTTGGCCCGCAGGGCGGCGAGCCAGTAGCGCTGAAAACGAGTATGGAAGGATTCCAGCGCCCCGTTGGCCAGGTCTAAGGCGATCTCCGGTTCCCTGTGTAGGAGAGGCAACAACGCTTCCGCAAGCCGGGCGAGATTCCAGGCGGCAATCCGGGCTTGCTGACCGAATGCATAACGGCCCTGATGATCAATGGAACTGAACACCGTCGCCGGATCATAGGCATTGATGAATGCGCAGGGACCATAGTCAAGAGTTTCGCCGGATAACGCCATATTATCGGTGTTCATCACGCCGTGCACGAATCCAACCCGAAACCATTGAGCCATGAGGGATGCCTGGCGTTCCATCACCTCCTCCAGAAGTGCAAGCGCGGGGTTATCGGACTCCATCCGATCTGGGAAGTGGCGCCTGAGCGTGTGATCGGCCAAAAGTCGCAGCGCGTTGACCTCACCCAGGGCGGCGAAGTATTCGAAGGTGCCAACTCGGATGTGGCTGGAGGCAACACGGGTCAGGATCGCGCCGGGGAGAATTTTTTCGCGAAAGACCGGCTCGCCGGTCGTTGTCACCGCGAGGCTTCGGGTGGAGGGGATTCCGAGCGCCTGCATGGACTCGCTGATCAGGTATTCGCGCAGCATGGGAGCCAGAGCGGCGCGGCCATCACCCCGGCGGGAATAGGGCGTGGGACCGGAACCCTTCAACTGAATGTCGAACCGCTCACCGGAGGGCGTCCGGTGTTCCCCCAATAGAATGGCTCGTCCGTCGCCGAGGCGGGCAAGATTCCCGAATTGGTGTCCGGCATAAGCCTGTGCGATCGGCTCCGCGCCGGGAAGAATCCTGTTTCCCGAGAAAAAAGCGGCTGCATCCGGGCCTTCAAGGGCGGCGGGGTCCAAGCCGAGGGATCGGGCAAGGGAGCGGTTGAGGATTACGAGACGCGGTTCAGCGACCGGAGTGGGGTTGACCCGGGCGTGGAAAATTTCCGGCAGGCGCGCGTAGGAGTTGTCAAAATTCCAACCCGAAAGTCGGGAAAAAGTCTCAGAAGGCATGGACATGAAATAGAAAGAGTCCTACCGGCACAAACTCCGGCTGGAAGGATAATGCATAGCGGTTGAACATCTGAACCGGAGCATGTCGGAAGACGACCGCAAGGCTGGAAAAAACGCCGTTACGGAGCATGTCCGCGTTGTTTGGTTTATCATATGGGCCTTCGTTGCGGAGGAGCTGGCGCGAGCGTCACGCCTCCCGTTTCAGCTCGATTCGGATCGGTTCCTTAACATGCAGTTCGCTCTGCGGGAACGGGATTTCGATGCCCGCCTGCTTGAACTTGTCCCAGATGGCAAAGTTCAACTGGCTGCGAAGGCGCTCGGGCGAATGAACCAAATCGGAGCTCCAGACGCGCAAAAGAAAATTGATTGCGCTGTTGCCAAACTCCTGCAGGTTCGCCGACGGTGCCGGATCCTTCAGCACATGCGGATTGGCCGCCGCCGCCTCCAGCAACAACCTCTCCACCACCCGCACATCGCTTCCGTATGCCACGCCAATCGGTATGGAAAACCGAACCTTCGAGTCCACCAACGTCCAGTTCGTAACCCGGTTTGACACAAATTCCGCGTTGGGCACAATGATGATGATGTTGTCGTTGGTAAGCACCGAGGTGCTCCGGGCCCCAATCCGCGTGACCCGGCCAACAGCCGATCCCAAATCCACCCGGTCACCCATTTGAATGGGCCGCTCCGCCAGAATGATCAGGCCGCTGATGAAGTTGTTGACGATATTCTGCAACCCGAACCCGATCCCCAGGCTCAGCGCCCCGGCGACGACCTTGAACGAACTCAAGTCCACCCCCAGCGTCTCCAGCCCGATCACAAACCCGAAAACCAACACCACGTAGCCTACGATTCGCGCTATGGCGTACTGCAATCCGGCTTCCAGTTTTGTGCGCGGCAACACCCGGTAACGCAGCACCTGCCTCGTCACCCTAGAAGCCGCGAGCACAAGCGCGATGATGACAACAAACTCAATCAAGTTCGCCAGCGACACCGTCGCCTTCCCCAAGGTCATAAGGGGCTGCGTCAAAAATTGTCCACTCTCTCTCCAGTTCATCTTTCCACCCTAACAAACCGCCCGCCCCGCGTAAATCGCAACCGCCCTTGGCACCATCACCATGATCCGAAATGCGAGTCGGAAACATGTCACCGTTGCAAGGCCAAGCCCCGAACCGAGGCGATGCGGCAGCACAGACACCCGGGCAACTGAAAGCACGAATTGACACGGTTTATGGCTCCTGCAACGCACGACCTCAGAAGTGCCAACCCCTCCGGTCTGAGCATCCATCATTGTCAGTGATGTCCGGCGCTGACCAACGGGATCCGGGCGAAGTTGTTGCCGCAGGCCGACAGAATCGCTACATTCCAGATTGCCATCCGTGGCCGGCCAAGACTGGCTTTGTCAATTTGCATCGCGTATGATTCCTCTTTCCCTGCCAGCCGGCTACACCCGCATCAAGCACGTGCAAAGCTTCGTTGAACTTGTCACCACCCCTTTCAGGGACGGCATCAATGCGCTCTGCTGGCAGCGCGCATTGACGGGAGATTTCCACGAAGTGGTGCGGCATCTGGGCAGCATCGAAGGAATCCATACACTCGAGGATTCGCAACTGCTCTCACTCCCCATGAATCATGCAGGCAAAGTGGCCATCGACATGATGCTCGCAGACCTACGGTTGCTGCGGGAACACGATCTCGCCCCCGTCCTGAACTGCATCCAAGGCTATCCTCGCGACGAAGAGCCGGGCCCAGTCCCGACCGATGTATTCTCCTTCCACGCGGATAGCGCCACGGTTGAAGCCGACACCTATCTTTGCACCTACCACGGAGCGGCAAGTGAAGGCCTGCGGAACGACGAGGCGCGACGGCGTGTGGATATTCCAGAGACCCGCGCCCAGCTTCTCAAGCTCTTTGGAGGTGAAGATGGCGAGGGCTTCCGGAACTACCTGAATGAAAACTGCTACGATCTCCATTACGCCCCTGTGACAGGAGCAAGGCCTTTTGCCTTCGGCTTGGGCAATCTGTGGCGCATCGCCGTGGACTATCCCGGAAGTCCAGTGCCTCCTTGCATCCACCGCGCTCCGGACACGCTGCCAAGCCAACCGCCGCGGCTGCTGTTGATCAGTTGAAAAACAAAAACTGCGAGGGCGATGTTTCCATGCCTCTCGAAAGGCGCAGGTGATGGCGGCCGGGAAACTCCTGTTTGTTTCAAGCAGCAGGGCGCCAGTCGAGAACCTTCAACTGAACCGAACTTCGGCCGTTGAATTCATTCACCGCAGGAGCAAAGGCAAGATCGAATCTCCCCACCGGCAGGGATTTTTCGCCCCCATTCCACCAGACCGCCTCATGGGTGGCAACGCCATCGGTCACCCAGAGTTTCACATGCTGACGATCCGCCCCCATACGCTGGAGCGGACGCTGATGGGTGAGAGCCCGGGCGAAAAACTGAACTCCCGGATTCCCCTGCCCGGTCGGTTTGAGGCGGTCCAGTTCCTTCAGACTTTCCAGGCTGATTTCCTCCAAACCAACCTCGGCATCCAAACGCAGAGGGGGCAGCAGATCAGCAGTCTTGAGGGAGCGGCGGGCAATGTCATTGAGCCGTTTGCGCAAGGCGTCGATCTTCTCCGGCGCAACGCTCACGCCTGCGGCCATAGCATGACCTCCATGCCTTATGAGAAGATCATCACACTCACGAAGAGCTGCCGCGAGATCGAATCCAACAATGCTGCGGCCCGATCCGCGCATCTCGCCATTTTCACCGCCGATGATGAGGGTGGGCCGGTAGAACTCCTGAACAACGCGGGATGCCACAATCCCAACGACACCGACATGCCAGAGGAGCTGTCCCTCGACGATGACCCAATCCGCTGCCGGATCGAATTTGGCGCGGATGGCTCCAAGAACCTCATCGACAATGGTGCGTTCGATCTTCTGACGCTCGCGATTCCGGGCGTCGAGTTTTTGGGCAAGGGGCATGGCCTCGGCCTCACGGGTGGCCAGCAGCAACTGCAGCGATTCCTCGGCGGTCTCCAGACGACCGGCAGCATTGAGCCGGGGCCCGAGCTGGAATCCAACCTCATAGGTGCCTATGGGGGACTGAGTTTGAGCCACGTCCTTCAACGCCAACAGGCCGGGCCGCTGAGTGGTATTCAATCGCTCCAGCCCGGCGGAAACGAGGATACGGTTTTCACCTGTGAGCGGCACGATATCGGCGATGGTGCCCAGCGCCACCAAATCGAGCCAGGGCCGGAGGTCGAACTCGGCCGCGCCGGGGAGCGCGGTTTGGCGACCGCGCTTGACCACGGCGTGGGCAAGTTTGAAAGCCAGACCGGCGGAACACAACTCGGTGAAAGCACCGGGCTTGCGCGCGTTGGAAAAATTGAGGAGTTGGGGGTTGACCAAAGCCGCAGCGGCCGGAGCGGGACTCGACACCTGATGGTGATCCAGAACAATCACGTCCACGCCCTGTTGCTTGAGCCAATCGATGGAGTCCACGGCCGTGGAACCGCAGTCCACCGCAAGGAGAAGTGTGGTGGGAAATTTCCTCAGACAATTCTCCACTCCATCTTGACTCAGTCCATATCCCTCATCGAGGCGATGCGGGAGATAGCTGTTAACAACCCACCCCAGTCTACCGAGGACCTCGGAAAGCAACGCGGTGGATGTTACGCCATCCACATCGTAATCCCCGAAGACAACCAAGGATTCGCCGCGTTCACGGGCCTGAAACAGGCGGTCAACGGCGGCCGCCATGTTGGGTAGGGCAAAAGGATCAGCAAGCTGTTTGAGCCGCGGGGTGAGAAAGCCGGCTATGAGGTCGGGATCGCAATGCCCGCGGTTGATGAGGCACTGGGCGAGCAGCGGGGAAACCGCCAGTTTTCGGACCAGTTGACCTGCGGGTAGCGGTTGAGGAAGGGCTGGGGACCAACGGTATTTCATGAGCCGGAAAGCAATTTGAGAACAGACTGCCAGCCATGCGCAAGGAGATGGAGAACCAATCCGGCGATAAGTCCGAAGAAGACAAGGTTGGCGACGACGCAGGCGTAACCGACCCAGATCAAGACGCCGTCCTCCTCCATCATGCTGGCAGCGATGAGGATGATGGCGTAGCCAGGGAGGGAGTTGGAGAAAAAAAACGGAGGCGATGGCAGGGGCAAAGCCAAGAGACAGGCCAATGCGGCGATGAGGAGGGCGTTGAGGGTGCGGGCCGGAGTTGAACCCAGCCAGGCCGTGCGCCGCGGCTTGATAACCCTCTCGAGCACCCGCAGGAATCGAATGCTGCCACCAAGCAGCTTGGAGGCGCTGCCGGGTGAAATCACGCGCTCACCTAAAAAAGAGGGCAGCCGGGTCGACTGCCCCAAGGCAAGCTGGAGTGAGAGTATGCCTATGATACCGCCCATCAGCGTGCTCAAGCCCGGCAGAGCAACTGGAACCACAAAGGGCAGGCACAGGAGGATGATGAAGAGGTAGCTTCCACGAGCCTGAGTGCGCTGCAGCAGACGGTTGAGCGAGAGGCCGGGCGGCGCCACTTCCTCGCACAATATCGCGGAAAGCATTTCTGAAAGTGGTTGGTGCATACCTTGGGCGCAGGAGGACTCCCCTCCGGCAATTCATCCTCCCTCACCGAACGGAGGCTTGTCCACAGCAGTTTTTCTGGATTGAATCAAGGAAAGGGTGATCGAGACCAAAATAATACCGAGCACCACGGAAAGGGCGGCCCCATCCGGTATGTCGTACTGGAACCAAAGCGGTTGACGGGCATGCGGGTCAATTAGCATCTTCACGCCAACAAAGACCAGAACGAGGGAGAGTCCGTATTTGAGGAAACGGAACAAGCCGATGGCCCCGGCCAACACGAAATAGAGTGAGCGCAGGCCCAGAAGGGCAAACACATTGGAGGTGAAGACGATGAAAGGTTTCGTGGTGACAGCGAAAATGGCGGGAATGGAGTCGGCCGCAAATATCAAGTCGGTGGTTTCCACCAGCACCAATACCAAGGCAAGGGGTGTCAGGGCCTTTCGACCATTCCAAACGGTGGTGAACTTCTGTCCATCCAAGCCGGGGGAAACAGGATATAATTTCCGGGTAAGCCGAAGAATGGGATTTTTGGCGGGTTCAACCTCAGTCCCGGCGAAACACATTTTAGCCCCGCTATAAATGAGGAACGCCCCCAGCGCATATAGAATCCATTGAAGTCGCACAATGAGGGCCACCCCCAACCCGATGAGCGTCCCGCGCATCACCAAAGCGCCGAGGATACCCCAAAAAAGAACCCGGTGCTGGAGCCGGCCGGGAATTTTGAAGTAGGAGAAAATCAGTGAGATGACGAAGACGTTATCCATCGAGAGCGAAAGCTCGATGAAATATCCCGTTAGAAATTCAATCGATTCGCCCCCCCCGCGCAGAGGTCTGAGCGCTAAAGCAAAGAGCATCGCCAGGGTGAACCAAGCGATGCTCCAAGTCAGAGCCTCACGAAACCTTACAACATGGGCTTGGCGGTGAAGCACCCCCAAGTCTAAGGCCAGAAAGACAAGCACGCATGCGATGAAACCGACCCAATGCCAGAGACCGATTACAATGACCGCAGGCATGCTTGCCGGCTAGGGCTTGGCGGGGGAAGGTTGGCCTTCCACCGCCACTTGTCCGGTGCCAATCTTGGGCCGCTGGCCCTTGTGCCACCAGAGGACGATTGCGCTGGCAATATAGATGGATGAGTAAGTGCCGGTGATGATGCCCACCAGAAATGTGAAGGCGAAATCATTAATGGGTCCACCGCCGAAGATGTAAAGAGCAGCCGTGGCAAGAAGCACCGTGCCGGAGGTGATCAGGGTCCGGCTCAGCGTCTGGTTTAGCGCCTGGTTCATCAGTTCCCGGAACGATCCGCGCACGCCCAGCTTCAAATCCTCACGGATCCGGTCGAATATCACGATGGTGTCATTGATAGAGAAGCCAATGATAGTCAAGATGGCGGCGACAGTGGTCGCGTTGAGTTCCCGACCTGCCAGGAAATAGCAGCCCAGGGTCATGAGCACGTCATGAATGATTGCCACCACCGCACCCACCGCGAAGGAGAACTCGTAGCGGAAGGCGACGTAGATCAATATGCCAAACATGGCCAGTAGCGATGCTAGAATCGCCGTCTCTTGAATCTCCTGACCCACGGTGGGACCGACGTGGTCGGTGCCGATGACCTTGAACTTGGATTCGGGGAAGACTTGCTTGAGCGAGGAAGCCACCTTGGAGCTCACGCCCTCCCCAGCCTTGGTGTCGGCGGTGTTGCGCACCGTGACCCGAAGGGTATCGGTGGAGGTGCCGATGTCGTGCTGATAAGAGACCAGCACATCGCCGGAGCTGACCTTGGTCGCCGCCTCGCGCACTTTGTCCACGCCGATCTTGTGTTGCTGGTCAAAGCTCATGGTGATGGTGTCACCGCCGGTGAGTTCCACTCCGAGAACGTTGTGGCCGCGGACAAACAGTCCATAGCTGTTGCCAGCGATGATTAGCAGCCAGGAAGCCATGAAGGCGGGAACAGCCAGCTTCATGAAGTCCAGCTTGGTGGACTTGATGAAATGAAGCATGGGTAAAGTCTTGAGAATGTTTTTTGCGATGAGATAGTCGAATATCAACCGGGTCACCACCAGGGCGGTGAACAGGCTCGCCGCCACACCGATGGTCAACGAAACGCCGAAGCCCTTGACGGAGCCCGTTCCCATATTGATGAGGATGATGGAGGAAATGAGTGTGGTGACGTGGGAATCGAAGATGGTTCCGAAGGCGCGGTCGTAACCGGCCTGTAATGCGCCGCGCAGAGACTTGCCCTTGGCAGCCTCCTCGCGAATGCGTTCGAAAATCAGCACGTTGGCGTCCACCGCCATGCCAATCGTAAGAACGACGCCGGCGATACCGGGCAGTGTAAGGGTGGTTCCGATGGAACACATGACTCCGAGGAGAATAATGATGTTGCAGATCAGGGCCACGTTAGCCACCAAGCCGGCCAGCAGATAATAAACCATCATGAACGCAGAAACAGCGATGACACCGTAGATCGATGCGCGGATACCGCTGGCGATGGAGTCCTTACCGAGGGTGGGATCAACGTCATTCTGGCTGATGATATGAACGGGAGTCTTCAGGGGGTTTTCCAAAACATTGGCCAAACCAAACGCCTGCAACTCGGTGTAGTCGCCTTGGATCACACCGCTGCCGCCCTCGATGGCAGTCCGGATGACAGGAGCGGTCTGCAGCTCGCCGTCGAGCACGATGGCCAGCTGGTGGCCGACATTGTCGCGGGTGATTTTGGCAAAGGTGTCTGCGGCCTTGGGATCCAAGGTGAAGGCGATTTCCGGACGGCCCACATTGTCGCGGGTTACTTGGGCCATCTTAATGCCGCCGACCATTTCGGGGCGGCGTTTCACGAGATATTTCTCGGCTTTTTTCACCCCGGTCTGGGATGTTTCAACATGGGTCAGGACTTCGCAGCCGGGGGCCATCAATCCTTGGGCCAGAAGCTCGGTGCTCTTTTCATGCACCATGCGAAACTCGAGGTAGGCCACTTTCTGGATGGTGTCCTTGGCATTGGCTTGAACCTCCTCGGAAAGCCCCGGCAGCTGGATCAAAATCCGGTTGTCACCCTCCGGCTGGATCACAGGCTCGGCCACGCCAAACTTATCAACGCGCTTGCGGAGAACCTCCATGGCTTGGGAAACGGCCAGCTTCGTGTCGACCGCACGCTCAAGACGGTTGGTGTCCAGTTCGACCAGAAAGGCTGTGCCGCCCTGAAGATCAAGGCCGAGCTTGATTTTGCCGGCGGCCTCGCGCTGCAGGCGGTTGAGAACATAGGTGGTGGGATGGGCCTCATTCTTGGCGTCGAAGAAGGGGAAATAACGGGCCAAATCGTTGGTGGCGATGGCGTCTTGGAGGTTGCCATAGGCTCGCTCAGGCAGCTTTTTCTGCATTTCCTGGGCGCGACCGACAATGCCTTTGAAGGCCTCATCCCGGTTCACGCCACGCTTGCTGAAATACTCCACCAGATCCCGCGCCTTGGGCGGATACATTTCAAAAGCCGACCATGCGAGGAGTCCAAGAATGACGACGAGTTTCCAGAAGTGATTTCTATTCATGGGGAAAAAGAGAATTAAGATTCAACGCCCTCACCGGATCGCTCAGTGATCTCGGTGATGGCGGCTTTGGTGATTTCAAACTTGGCGTCGGACGAACGAATAGAGACGGATTTTTCCTTGACGCTGATAACCACACCGATGATGCCGCTGGAGGTCAGGATTTTGTCACCCGCTTTGACCGAAGAGAGCATTTTAGCCTGCTCCTGCGCGCGTTTTTTCTGAGGACGGATCATCAGAAAATAGAACATGACGCCGAAGATAACGAACATGCCAATCGTCTGGACCAATTGTCCTTTGGGATCGGGTTGGGTTCCGGCTGGGGTGGGTGGTTGGCCCAAGGCCAAAAGGGCGGTGAATTTTATAAAATGCATACCTGTTTGCTCAAACGAAGGTCCAATCTAATGAACGATGCCCGGCCTTGGCAAGCCTTATGACGAGATTCAAGCGCCTATTACCACTCCCGTGGCGCGATTCTCTGCGGATTTTAATCCTTACAAAAGCCACCCCCAGCCGCCACAGTCAATCCTTCCTCCTGCCATGACCAATAAAACGCCGTCGAGCTGCCGGGAACCGGAGAGTCGGCGCCCATTTTACCCGCCGCAACGCCGGGCTCCCATAGTCCGGTAGAAATCTTGGAAGTCCGAGTTGCCCGTAACATTTCGGACAGAAACAGATGTCCTTTGAACAAATCACCGCAACCAACCTGCTCAAAACCCCACAGTCCAATCAGGGATGTATATGAAAAAGCCACGCTTGCGCGTGGCTTTTTCGATTTGTCCTTAGGAAGGAGGCTTATGCCAGCCCCTCTTCAAACCCACCTCCCAAATGGAGGTATTCTTTGATTTTACGGCGTTCGTAGCGGTGTTTCAGGGCTTTTTTGGGTTGATCAATGGTTTTTCTAAACGAGAACTTAGGATCCCTTACGGCTTCAGTCATGGTTTCAGCAGTTTTTGGCATATGTTGATACCTTTCAGGAACTTGTTAACAGCCAGAATGATGCCAACATCCCCCTATTTCAAGCCCTCCAAGCACTCTTGAACCGATGTCGGAACATTTACGCTGTCTTTGATCAGACCAGAACGCGAATATTATCGTTCAATTTTTTTGAATCT
>Ga0209829_10000300_pt1 | contig 46224 bp, 45 predicted proteins | sample C_140205_EF_Meta_FD_187311 | JGI IMG/M metagenome (GOLD analysis project Ga0209829, IMG submission 187311) | Freshwater microbial communities from Lake Croche, Canada to study carbon cycling - C_140205_EF_MetaG (SPAdes) (version 2) | ecosystem: Environmental > Aquatic > Freshwater > Lake...
GGATGTCATTTTCAACCCGTGCCTCGCCATGAATGCGCACCGTGGTCAGGTCGTAAAAGACCACAGAGAGCTGCTGGTCCAACAAGGGCCGCATCTGCTTGGCCATGAGGTTCTCAATCGTTTCGCCGTGGTCCATGAGGGCATCCATGGTGCGAAGGAGATGGTCGTGAGAAACCGCATCGGGCATATTGGGAATAGACACCGATTCCAGCCATTCGAGGCACCCAAGCTTGGAGTCCGGGGCGCAAAGACGGTTGAAAACCATGGCGCGAACTAAAGCCTCCGCATCGAAGGAGCGACGGGAGGATCTGAGTGCCTTCTGGATGACTTTGGAGAAACCGAGTTGATGCCACAATTCGTGCAGCATGAAGACATCACCAAATGCCTTGGCGCTGTCGTACTCAGGAGTGAATGCATCGCTTGTGGTTTTGCCTATGGCTCGATTAAGGCCATTGATCAGAGGTTCGAGGTCTTTGGGTTTGATTTGATCCAGGCGACCCAGGTTAGCGATGGCCTTCTGACGCACAGAGCCTGTGTCGGTCCTGAAGCACTCAACGAGTTGAAGGTAGCTTCTTCCGCCTGATCGGGTGACGCGCGTCTACATGTACGCACCATATAATTTCATAACCCATCTATAAATAGACAAAGGACAGATGACGTGACACTACAAGGAATCACGAAAAAGCCCCCAGACAGAAGCGTATCCTATTGATTCATATAGAACCGCCAACCTCATTTACCCCCAAACCGGTGAGGGAACTGCGGAACTTCGGTTGTCTTGACGCTGGGGTCAACTTTATATGTCCCCAGTGCTTTGTCGGTAAAGGGTCAAAGCAAATGGAGCGTTAAAGAATTGTTCGAAGCCAACCTCGCTACCGAGCAGAAGGTTCTCGACAGCCTCACCAAGCTGATTCAAGCAGCTGATGAGGACGAGCAGGACTGGGAAACTGATAACGTCCTCAGGACCTTAGTATCAGATACCGAGGACGACATCCAGTTCTACACCGCGCAACTGGCTCAGATCGAGGAGATCGGGCTACAGAATTACCTGGCGGCGCAGTTGTGAATTACCAGGCCAGAGTGAACCCAGCTTCAGGGCCGTTATAGATCAAAATACAATGCTCAAGTACGTCTCTTCCAATCAGGCCATCTATCCCCTGGCTCTGGAGATGAGACCCTGCCGCACTTACAGTTTTGATGTATGGAATTTGGACTGGTGTTCCTGCGCCTGATTGTGGTGTCGTTGACGCGAACATGATGGAGACATCATATATCGGCGTCAGAACAGGCTGGCCGTTTGTTGATGGCGTGTGAACTTCAATGAAATTCTTTGGAGTCAACCCAAGATTAGCTATGAAAGTTGGGTCCACAACGGTTGCGGATGCTCCCGTATCGACCAAAAACATCCCAGATTGAGTCTGTGGGATAGGAAGTCCATGCTTCTGAAGCATTGCAGATGCTTGCGGGGATACTCCAATGTACGCCGTAACTATTGGACCCCATGGAGACAACCTTGAGTTTATGCTTGGCATTGACCAAGAGAGAATCTTGTAAAGTTCAACACTTGCGGTATCCGAAGTACCTGACGAACAAGAAATGGATCAGTCGTATATTTTTCGTAGCCTATCTTTAAGGCATCTTCAAACGTCTCGAAAACATCGTAAGGATCTTCTCCGTGAATGATCACAAACTTGTTTTCATGGTTTGATAAAAGCTCTTCTTGTAGCGCTTGATAGCGCTTCAGTTCAGGCTCTATTGGATTGTTTGCCATATTTACACCAGATTGTTTCAGCGCTAGTGCGGTCTTCTGTTTGTCTGAAGAATTAGCCTACCACATCATCGGTCAAAATCATCCACATCAGGGTGCCGGAAATCCTCCCGTTCACGCCTCTCCACCGACATCGGTACAACCATCCGCCCATCACTTCCAGTGACATTGAAACGGCGATCGCCAAACTTTCTGGCCGTAGTCATGTGTCATGTTTCGACCTATTCATCTCCGTCACGCACATAACCAGTCCGGGTGGGGTCATCTGAGTCGGTCCCTGGGATGGTGGGGTGGATGTAGGTGATGGCGCAATGCCCTAACAAGGCAAAGGTCGTCCGTTCGAATCGTATCGGGCGCGCCAGTTTCGCATCGGCCGTATGTGTTAAAACTTCCGCCTCTATGACTTCTCAGACTCTTTTATACCCTCATAACTCGGCCAAAAAAGATGGCCCTGAAACAAGACCATCTTTCCGTCAGGATGAGTCCTTCACCGTTATCTGATCGCAGACCACTTCAGACATGGGCAACGAAGAGCGGCGCCTGACTATTTCTGACTGTGATTACGCTGAAGCGCACGCTCAACTTCGGCGTTGCTTTCCGCTTGAGCGCTTTGATCCTTGACACTCGACTCCATGCCATCACGCACAGAGCGCATCCCAACGACCAAAGTGATCGCCAAAAGAATGACGCCGGCGATAATCACCCAAAAATTGTCTTTCTGATTTTCCATGACCGTCTCCTCAAAGTAATAAAAGATGCCCTCCTGGCTGAAGGGAAGATCAGCCAGGGCCGCGACAATCTCCCATAAAATCATTGCATATTATTTTCAATATCCTTAAGGTTTTACTACAAACCCATGATTATTTTTTGACAAAACTGCCTTGAATCAAAAAGGATTTTTGCCCCGCCTGAACCCGCGACACAGGGTGGAAACCAAAGCAGTTTGATCACTTCACCTCGAACAACACAACCCCTTAGATGATGCGGGTCCGATGACTCCGTTAACCCCTAAAGAAGCCTGAAGCGTTCGATTGATAGACCAAAAGGGGATTGCTCAAAACCGGTATTTTGAGCCGAGACGATATCGATCTTTGAGGAGAAAAGGCCGATAGAGGAACATCCCGGCAATAAACCCCCCAAGATGGCCAAACCAGGCCACATCGTTGTATGCCGCAGAGGGACCAAGGCCAGTGGTGACTTTGTACATCTGGACAATGACCCAAACCCCAAGAAACGCAATCGCCGGAACCTCGATAAAGAGAGGAAGAAAGAGAACCCAAATGACGATTCTTGCGTAGGGAAAGAGAAAGAAATAAGCACCCATGACCCCCGCAATGGCTCCAGAAGCACCAATGGTCGGCGTAATCGACAAGGGATTGGCATACATGTGGGTGCCCCCTGCCGCTAAACCACAGAGTAGGTAAAAGGCAAGAAATCGAACGCCGCCCATCCGGTCTTCGATGTTGTCACCAAAAATCCACAAAAGCCACATGTTGAAGATGAGATGCAGCCAACCTCCGTGAAGAAAAATACTGGTCAAAAAGGGCGTGTAGTCCGCCGGGAAACCAGCTGCAGCAGCCCAATCTGGGTAGAGATAGCGCGCCCCAATGAGACCATGGAGATACTGAAAGGACCTGAGTTCGTCGGAATCCAATGCCTGGCCATTCAGGAAAATAACGACATTGAGAAGGATCAAGCTCCAAGTCACCCAGGGGGTGTGCTCTAGGGGAACGGTATCTCGAAATGGAATCATGGATCGATCCTTGAAATCAACATGTCTGGTTCAAACTCTCTTTTGAGACCCTAAGAAAAAGGAAAATATCCCACCCGCACCCAGAAGACACCTTACAACGAGGGTTAGGGCCCAAGCGATCCACCGACCATGACTTCATTCTGCGGCCTTTTTTAGAACCCGGCAATAAGGGGGGAGAGAGAAGAGTCGAGCCCCCTGGAAGCTTCAGAGGCGACTGATATATCATTCAAAAAAAAGGGTGCCACCATGAATCGATCTCCCACTCTCCCAGAGGATGATCTTCAGCCCGTCGCTGGCGGCGGGCTTCTTGATCGACGAATGTTCCTCCGCCACGGCGTTGCGCTCGGCGGCGCCGGGCTTGGCTTTTTAGCCTTTGATGCCGGAGGGGCCGACCTTCCCCTCTGGATGAAGACCCCAGGAGGGCCCCTCACCCATTATGGACAACCTTCCCCTTTCGAAAAAGAAGCCATTCGCTGGATATCGGCCAACACGCAAGCCCCAGGTCATGGGGTCTCTTGGACCCCTCTGCACCGCCTTGAAGGCACCATCACGCCCAATGGCCTTCATTTTGAGCGCCATCACAACGGCGTACCGACCATCCATCCAGAACAACACCGACTCCGCCTTCATGGGCTCTTCTCAAAACCCATTCAATTGTCCTTAGAACAACTCCTTCGATATCCGATGATATCGAGACAATGCTTCGTCGAATGCGGCGGCAACAGTCATGCCGGCTGGCACGAGGAACCCATCCAGACCCCTGTCGGCTACTTTCATGGTCTCGCTTCCTCAAGCGAATGGACGGGCATCCCGCTCTCTATCCTTCTAGAGGAAGCCGGGCTTCAGCCTGAGGCTCGCTGGCTGGTGGCCGAAGGCGCTGATGCGGGCGCTATGAATGTCAGCATCCCTATTGAAAAGGCGCTCGATGACACTCTCCTGGCGCTTTATCAGAACGGCGAACACATTCGCCCTGAGCAGGGCTATCCCATGCGACTGATTCTGCCAGGCTTTGAAGCGGTCTTGAACGTCAAATGGCTGCAACGCCTCCAAGCCGTCAAGGAGCCCTTGATGTCGCGGAATGAAACGGCCAAGTACACCGAACTCGAACCTTCCGGCAAGGCCCGCCAATTCACCTTTGTCATGGAAGCCAAGTCGATCATCACCCAACCCTCCCCAGGCTTTCAACTCAAAGGGCCTGGACTCTACCAAATCAGTGGTCTTGCCTGGAGCGGACGCGGCACGATCAGAAGAGTCGAAGTCTCCGCCGATGGCGGTCGAAGCTGGGCCCCTGCAGCGCTTCAAGAGCCACTATTATCCAAATGCTTTACCCGCTTTCGGCTACCCTGGCGCTGGGATGGGGCTCCGCTGATTCTGAAAAGCCGGGCCATTGACGACACCGGCTACCAGCAACCGGAGCGAAGCACTCTGATCGCTGAGCGAGGACAACGGGGGTATTTTCACTACAATGCCATTGTGGCCTTTGCCGTCGAATCCGATGGAAGCCTCCGTCATGTCTATGCCTAGCCCTTCGAGCCGGCCTCGATCAGGTCTTCGACTGCTATTGACGGGTTCGCTTTTCATCGGCGGGATAATGCCCCTTTGGACCACTCTGGAGGCGGCCCCTGAAGGCCCCAAACTAGGCGTCAGCATGCCCCAAGAAAGTATCCGCGATCTCGATATCAGCGTGTTTCCAGATGGCACGGGGCTCCCCCAAGGAAAGGGCACCGCCGTTGAGGGGAAAACGCAGTTTGAAGCCCTTTGCACGAGGTGTCATGGCGTCAAGGGATCTGGGGGGTCCGCAGAAGAACTGGTCGGCCGCTCCCCCCTCAATGGGGCGAGGCCGGATCAAACCGTTGGAAATTATTGGCCCTATGCCACAACGATTTTTGACTATATTCGAAGGGCGATGCCTCTGAACGCTCCTTTGAGCCTCTCGAACGATCAGGTCTATGCCTTGACCGCCTACCTTCTCTATCTCAACGGCATCGTGACCGACACCGAAGAAATGAACGCCATCACATTGAAGGCCGTTCAGATGCCTAATCGGGATGGGTTTTATAGCGTGTGGGGCAACGGCGGCCACTAGACCGCCGCTTCGGGGATCCGTTTCAGGAAGGCTTGTGATCGTCACTGCCTGAAAGCGTGTCCTTGAGCGCCGCCTCAACGCTCTCAACCGCCTCACCCGCTTTCTCCTTGATGATGTCAAGGTGTTCGGCCGCTTTAGATTCCAAATGGTGGAGGTCTTCTTTGGCGCTCTCCACCTTTGATTCAGCGTGGGTGATGACCTGATCCACCGCCTCACCCACCGCTGAACGGGCCGATTCAAAGGACGCATCCACCTGTTCGACGGCCTGGCTGACGCCTTCCTGGGCTTTCTCAAGGACCTCAGGAATCGCCTCCTGAATCTCCTGAACAACTTTTTCGTAAGACTCGGCGACTTTATCAGCGGCCTCGTTCACGCTCGCCTTAACCTCATCGACAGCCGCACCCGCCGACTCTTGCGCGGCATGAGCGGCCTCCCGAACCTCTTCAAAAACGGGCTCAGCCTTGCCACTGATCGACGACAATGCCTGCTTAAAAAAGCGAGTTACCGACGCCATCAAACCTTCTTGCGGGTCACTAGACATGAGGATCTCCTGGTATAAGGGAAATAAGGTCCTCCGGAAAATCGCTCCAAAGAACGCACCGGTAGGTAGAGAAAACTGCTCAAAGATACTCCCCTCCTGAATCGCTGTACACCCAGGCGCCATAGGGTGGTTCAGCAAACCTTTACGTGACGCGGGTTGATGGCCAGAATGATAGCGATCGTTTTCACCTCAGAATCACTGACTAAAGCAACCTATGGAAGCCCTCTTCTGGTCCTTAACCCATCGCCCCTACGTGACCCTTTTTATGGTCTTCTTTCTAGCGCTTTCGATCATTGAGCAAGGGAGAGCTCGAACGTTTTGGTGGGTTATCAGCAGCTATTTGATCGCGCTTCTAGCGGAATGGGGCAGCATTCATTATGGCATCCCATTTGGGGACTATACCTATCACTATGAGGCGCTTCAAAACGATCTCGTGATTTTAGGCGTGCCTTTTTTCGACACCATTTCGTTTTCCTTCCTGAGTTACGTGAGCTTCTCGTTTGGCCAATTTCTCCTGGCACCACTAGAACGTCAGGGACTCGACATTCAAAGAGCCTCCCGCTGGGACCAGCGCTATACCCTAACGTCCCACCTTCTCGGCGCCTTTTTAATGATGGTGGTCGACTGGATCGTCGACCCTATCGCCAATCTTGGGGATTTCTGGTTTCTCGGAAAGATTTATCACTACCCTGAACCTGGCATTCATTTTGGGGTGACCTTTGCCAATTATTGCGGGTGGTTTATCGTTGCCTTGGCAACCTTGGCCACCAACGGATGGCTTGATCGATGGTGGGGACAAAAGGAATCAACCCCCTTCAAAGCGACGTCCCTTAAAGGCAGCGGACTGTTTGCACCCCTCTTCTGGTTCGGGATCGTTGGCTTCCAGCTAGGGATCACCTATTGGATCGCCCTGACCCCTCCCGAGGGTCTCGATGCCGATAAAACCCTCTTACAAGCCGTCACCGGGAGTTACCTCCTAGCCCCCATTCTGGTGTGGACTCTGGTTCACCTCCAAAGACCCGCCGATCCTCAACGATGAACGGAGCGCCTTAGGATTGGTAACGGGTAGGATCAGGAACGCTGGCTTCCTCAAAACCCTGAAGTCTCAACCTGCATGCATCGCAGACTCGACAGGCAAGGCCTTCCCTATCGGCGGCATAACACGAAACCGTCAAACCATAATCGACGCCCAATTCAAGACCTTTTCTGATGATATCCGCCTTGGAGCAATCCATCAGGGGGCTGTGGATCTTGAAGCGCGCGCCCTCGACTCCGGCCTTTGTCGCTTGATCAGCAAGGCGCTCAAAAGCTTCGATAAAGGCGGGCCGGCAATCGGGATAGCCTGAGTAATCCACCGCGTTAACCCCAATAAAAATATCGGTCGCGTTAAGCACCTCAGCCCAACCCAGTGCCAAGGCCAGAAAAACGGTATTACGGGCTGGAACATAGGTCACCGGAATCACCCCCTCCTGAAGCTGATCCGGGACCGCGATACGCCGGTCAGTCAGCGCAGACCCACCGATAGCATCGAGCCCCAGATGAATCCGCTTGTGATCCTTAACACCGAAGATGTCCGCGATCTTTTCTGCGGCTCGAAGCTCCGCATCATGGCGCTGACCGTAATCAAAACTCAAGGCATAGCAGTCAAAACCCATGCCTTTCGCAATAGCCAACACCGTCGCCGAATCAAGTCCACCCGATAATAAAACGACCGCCGGTTTCGTCATACGCCTTGCTGATCTCCCCAAAGAATTTTATGCAGCTGGAGCTGAAACCTGACATCAAGACCATCCTTTAGAATGGCCTCAGCCAACCACTGCGGACTCATTTCCCCAGCGACCGGGGAAAAGAGGACCTCGCAGCGTTCTGGAAGAGAGTACTCTTGAAGTTTGCTCTTGGACCATTCGTAGTCCGCTTCATCAGCGATGACGAATTTCACCTGATCGGCCGGCGTTAGCGCCTTAAGGTTCTGATAGCGGTTGGCAGACTCTTCTAAAGATCCTGGTGGTTTGAGATCGATGACCTTAACAACGCCAGCATCTACCTTGGAGACATCCATGGCACCAGAGGTTTCAAGAGAGACCTCATAACCTCTCTCAATGAGGCGCTCAAGTAAAATCAAACACGCCGACTGCGCTAAAGGTTCCCCCCCCGTCACGCAAACCCGAGGCGTGTTGTAGCGCGCGACTTGGTCGAGAACCTCCTCTAAAGTCATCCGCTCCCCGCCCTTAAAGGCATAAGCGGTGTCACACCAACGACAACGCAGCGGACAACCCGTTAGCCGAACAAACACTGTGGGCAACCCAGCGGTCCGGGACTCCCCCTGAAGAGAGTGAAAGATTTCCGTGATACGAAGGGAGTGGGGCACTCAGTGTTTTTCCTGCTGCATACGCTCAAGCCGCTTTTCAGCCATTTTGGCAGCACTGGTATCAGGGTATTGCTTAGCCACCTCGCCCAAAAGCTCACGCGCCTTGGCAAACTGCTGATTTTCGTACTCAATAAAGCCCAGCTTCAGTTTGGCATCCGCCAGCTTGGCGCTTTGTGGAAAGTCATTGATCATTTTCTTAAAGGCTTCACGGGCTGCAGCAAAGGCCCGATTAACATAGTGCGCCTCACCCAACCAATATTGGGCATTATCGCTAAAATCACCCTTCGGATACAGGGTGACAAAGGCTTGAAATTCAGCGACAGCCTCTGCGTACTTCCCCGCCTTGAGCGTCTCAAAAGCATGTTCGTAAGCCTTTTGACGAACCTTGGGATCCACTGCTGCCCCACTGACCACCGGCGGTACTGACAAGGCCTGATCAACGGCACTCACCGGCGCCGAAGAGGGTGTTACCGGAGACGGGCTTGGGAGGGGGCTACCAAAAGAAGGCGGCACGGCAGGAACACCGGGGCTCGCCAGCGCCGGCGCCCCAGACCCCGCGGCTAAGCTCCCTGATAACCGCGCCTCAAGATCAAGCTGTCGGCGTTCAAGCGCTGCATAATGTTCAGCCTCAAGACGCCCCAATCGATCCAGCGCATTCTTCAATTCTTCGGCCGTTCCCCGGAGTTTACGTAACTCATCACGAAGGCGATCCATATCGCGTGACATCTCGGTCAAGGGCTGCCCTGATACCCTTTTTTCCAGTCGAGCGACGCGAGAATCAAGCGTTGAGACGGCATAGCCGGCCTCGTCTTGCAACGATCCCTCATCAAGCGGTTCGGCGAAAGCCGGGCTGGCCAAAAGGAAGCTGAGCCAACAAAAACGGTGAACGCGTGTCATAAAGGGTCCTTTGATCAGCGGCCTTGATAAGTAATTTCGACCCGACGATTCCGTTGCCAAGTGGCTTCTTCGTGTCCAGAGGTCGCGGGTTTTTCTTCACCATAACTGAGGATCTGCAGCTGGCGATCACCCACCCCTTGAAGGCGCAAATTCCTTGCCACCGACAGGGCACGACGCTCCCCAAGGGCAATATTGTATTCAGATGAGCCTCGCTCATCAGCATGCCCCTCAAGAACAGCACTCGCATCGGGGTGATTCGATAAATACTCAGCGTTACCGGTCACGACCGATTGATACTCAGGCAGAACATCATCACTGTCGTACCCGAAATAGATCACTCGTTGCGCGGCGGGACTACCAGGACCTCCGGCACCACCGATCCCGTTCTTGCCTCGACCATAGCTGTATTTCCCAGCTTTTGCGCCACGCCCCCCGTCTTGAGCGGACGCCTCATCACCGCCCTCACCCTCCTCGTTAACACCCCCCTTGGAACTACAACCAAGGACGAGGACCATCATCAGGACACTGAGAACACTGCTGAATATCTGCATCATTATTTCCTCTTGAGCATTCAGTTCAAGGCGACCAGGATGCGCCGCGAACATCGCCACCTTTGATCTTTATATTTTTTTTGAATTTTCCGTCAATGGAGACCATGGCTAATGGGTCATGCCCACTGTCTTTACGGCTATAGAGGATGAACTGGCCATTGGGCGCAAACGCGGGCGACTCATCCAAGCGACCGGCAGTTAAGAGTTTAATGTCGCCACCTTCCGCATCCATCAACCCAATACGGTAACCGCCGTCGCCGCCATGAACCATGGCGATCTTGCGACCATCCGGCGAGAAGACACCTCGGGCGTTGTAAGCCCCATCGTAGGTCAAGCGCCGAGGCTCACCGCCTTGCGCCGAGACCACATAGAGCTGTGGCTTGCCGCCGCGATCCGAGGTCAACACCAAAGAAAGGCCATCGGGGGACCAGCTGGCCTCGGTCTCAATGGAGTCATCCTTGGTAACCCGGCGCAAAGAGCCGGAGACGATCCCAAGAATATAAATATCGGGACTCCCATCCTTTGATAGGGTCAATGCCAACTGGGTCCCATCTGGGGACCACGAGGGGGCTCCGTTGATACCGCTATGCGATGAGACCTTCTGGCGCTCCCCACTGCCGAGATTCTGGACAAATACTGCAGCTGCATGGTCTTCAAAGGAGACATAGGCGATCTTCTTGCCATCCGGCGACCAGGTCGGCGACATAATGGGTTCGGGGGAAGTCATCACGACCTTTGGATCCTCACCGTCAGTATCAGCGACCAAGAGACGATATTCCCGATCGTTTCCATCACCTGAAGCCGACACATAAGCGACACGGGTATTGAAAACACCCCGTTCACCGGTCAAGGCCTTGTAAATGAGATCGGCAATGCGATGCCCGGCATGGCGCGTTTCATTGAGCTTGAAAGGGACCCGCTCGGAGAGGACTTCACGACCCTGAATGACATCATAGAGAACAAATTCAGCATAGAGTGTATCGCTTTGAGACCCTTGGACGATCCGTCCGATGACCACATGCTCCTGTCCTTGTTGTTGCCACAAAGAAAAGTCGGGGTGCGCTGGCATGAAAGGTTGCTCGGGAAAACGCGAAGCAGGCATCACGACAAACTTGCCTGAACCCTCAAGATCCGAAGCGATCACGGGACTGAGGCTCCCAGAAGGCACCCCCAACGCACTGAAAGGAAGGACAGCAATAGGCATGGCACCATCACCCCCTTGGGTGATATCCACCATCAGTTCAGCATGGACAGGGAAACTCCCCATCAGTAAGAGTCCACCGATGAACCAGCAAAGGCGGAGAAAGGATCGGATCTTCATGAAGGGTCCTCAGATCACTCTGGACTAAAGCGAAAAGTAACAACCTGACCTAATAGCTGGGCGGCCACCTCATGATCATGGGGCATTGGAAACGGCGCCGCTTTTCGAACGGCTGCTTCCGCCGACCGCTCAAAGGCGGCATCACCGCCAGCACACGCGGCTTCAACGGTCGATACGCGCCCATCCGGCTGGAGACGCACCTGAATTTTACAGGACATTCCAGAGGCTGCCGAGGCCGGCTTCAACCAGGCTTGCTCGACGCGCGGACGAAAATATCGATTCACGAAAATCTGAGCCGCTTTTTCGGCCTGCGCCTCAAGCGCCTTGGCCTGATCACGTCGATGGGCCTCTTCCTGCGCCAGGGAAGTTTGCAGGGCCTCCTTGCGCTGAGCTTCCTCGACCTTCTGCTGCTGCAGCGCCTCGGCCTTGCGTTTAGCCTCAACGTCCGCTTTTCGCAGCTGCTCCTTGGCTTCGATTGCTTTCTGCTTTAAGAGCCGCTCGGCTTTTTGAGCTTCCTCTGCGGCACTTTTTTTTGCCGCCATCTCCTTAGCCTCTTTGATCAGCGCTTCTTGCTGAGCCTTTTGCTTCTTTTCCTGATCCCGTTGACTTTTGAGCTTGGCATCCTCGGCTGCTTTTTTTCGGACCGCCTCCTCATGACGCTGCGCTTCTGCTTTCTTTTCCCGCGCGGCAAGCGCTGCCTTTTGCTGGGTTTCCGCCTCCAGCTGCGCGCGCGCCTCAGCCAGCGCCTTTTCCTTTAGAGCGGCCTTGGCGGCCTCTGCCTTGGACTTCCTTTCATCCTCAAGGTCAGTGTGCTTTTTATCCACAGGCGGGTGGACTTGAGGCGCTTTCTCATTCAAAGGCTTCACTGGCCGCTTTGGCTCCACCGCCCCAGGTGGCGAAATCGCTGAGGGTTCAGGAGGGACACCTAGACTGGGGGAAATCTCTTGGACAGGGGGCGTCATCGCGCCCGGATCATCCATCATCACCGCTTCAATGATGTCAGGATGAGGGGAAGGCTCTGGGGCCTTCGGAGATTCTGGACTGAGCAGTAGCCAAAGAAGAAGAAAGCCATGGAGCAGCAGCGATAACAATACGGCGCCAGAACGACGCAGCATCGGTCGACCCATCATGGGTCCTTAGGCTGCGTCATGAGCCCAACGCTTGGGATACCCGCCTGCTTCATCGCCGCCATGACAGTAACGACCCGACCATAATCGACTTTCTGATCGCCACGGATGAGAATCGGAACGTCCGCATCTCGCTGCCTGGCCCTCAATAAGGTTGCGGGGAGATCCATATCGGCCACCTCCACATCCCCGGTATTATCAAGATCCACAAACAGGCGGCCATCGGCCTTGATGGAAAAAATGATCGGCATGGAGTCCTTCGTCTCGATCGTCTTGGCCTCGGCCTTTGGAAGATCCACCTCGACACCGGACTGGAGCATCGGCGCCGTAACCATAAAAATGATCAGTAACACCAGACACACATCGATGTAGGGGATGACATTGATTTCGGCCATAGGCCGACGTCGGGCATTGCGACCTGAAACGCCCACCCCATTCATTTGGTGTGGGCCTTCCGATGCAGAAGACTCAAGAATTCATCGGCAAAGGCTTCATAACGTCCCGTCAAACGACCAATCTCCGTGGCATATCGGTTGTAGGCCATCACCGCTGGAATCGCCGCAAATAAGCCCATAGCGGTCGCCACTAGCGCCTCAGAGATGCCTGGAGCGACCATGGCCAGGGTCGCCTGCTTGGCCGTTCCAAGGGACTGGAAGGAGCTCATAATGCCCCAGACCGTGCCAAAAAGACCGACATAAGGACTGGTTGACCCGACCGTAGCGAGAAAGGGCAAACGCTCGTCCAAGCGTTCCAACTCACGATTCAAAGAGACTCGCATGATCCTTTGGGTTCCTTCCATGACCGCATCGGGCCCAATATTGGATTGCTGGCGAAGCCGAGCGAATTCTTTAAAGCCTGCCATGAAGATATTTTCGAGGCCCTCGGTGTCATACTCCTCACGAGCCAGCTGGCGATAAAGATCGGTAAGATCAATCCCAGACCAGAAACGCTCCTCAAATTCATCCGTGGTTTCTTGGGCCTGCTTGATGTCCCGGTATTTGGAAAAAATAAAGCTCCAAGACGTCATTGAGGCCAAGGCGAGAATCGCCATGACGACTTTCACCACGGGACTCGCATCGAGAATCAGCTTAAGAATGGATAGCTCGGAAGACATCGTAGATAACAACTCGTCATGGAAAAAACGTTCGTCAATCGGTTGCCAGCATCCGCGCTAGAAGGTCGTTCAGCATGGCCTTCATGAAGGATGGCACAGCGATCGGTCTGAAACTATCCGCAGATAAAGCCGCCACCCTGACCTCGGCCTCAACCAAGAGTCGCTCCCCACAGCGAATTGTCTGACCAAAAACCATGCTGGCAGCACGGACTTCTTGGATCGCCACGGACACCTCAAGCGCATCATCAAGGCGCGCAGGATGCCTAAAATGGACCGACAAAGAGGTCACTGCAAACAAAACCCGATGGTCCCGCTCCATACAGCTCAATGTAATCCCGTGGTGCCGCAGGAATTCTGTCCGCGCCCGCTCCATGAAGGCGATGTAGTTCGCATGGTAAACCACGCCACCTGCATCGGTATCCTCGTAGTAAACCCGCACCGGCCAAATAAACTGAGCGCGCCCGGGATCCATCAACCCATCGGCTGCACTCATTCAGGGAACGCCTCGATCTCCTGACGAGGCGCCGGCAACCCCAGATGGAGATAGGCCGATCGGGTCGCCACACGACCGCGCGGCGTCCGCATCATGAATCCCTGCTGAATCAGAAACGGCTCAAGCACATCCTCAATCGTTCCCCGCTCCTCCCCGATAGCGGCAGCGAGGTTATCAAGCCCGACCGGACCCCCATCAAACCGCTCGATCATAGCCGAGAGAAGCTTCCGATCCAGCTGATCGAAACCATGACGATCCACGTTGAGCATTTCGAGGGCCCGCGAGGCCATATCACCGGTGATATGGCCATCCCCTAGAACCTCAGCGAAATCTCGCACTCGACGCAACAAGCGATTAGCTATGCGGGGGGTTCCTCGGGACCTCCGGGCAATTTCAAGGCCGCCCTCCTCCGCCATCTGCAGCCCAAGGATCCTTGCGGAGCGACTAACGATCAGTGCCAGTTCATCGATCGTATAAAACTCCAGGCGATGGACGATACCAAAGCGGTCCCTTAAGGGTGAAGTCAAAAGCCCGGCCCTCGTCGTCGCCCCAACCAGGGTAAAAGGCGGTATATCCAGCTTGATGGAGCGCGCTGCAGGACCTTCTCCAATCATGATGTCGATCTGGTAATCCTCCATGGCAGGATAAAGGACTTCCTCGACGACCGCGCTCAGTCGGTGAATTTCATCGATAAATAGGACATCGCGCGGCTCTAGATTCGTGAGGAGCGCAGCGACATCGCCCGCTTTCTCAAGCACCGGCCCGGACGTATGACGAATATTGACGCCCATCTCGTGGGCCACAATATTGGCGAGCGTGGTCTTTCCAAGACCGGGCGGGCCAAAGATCAGAACATGATCCAGGGCTTCCTGACGCCCCCTCGCCGCCTTGATAAAGATCCCCATCTGCTCCCGCATGGAGCGTTGGCCGATGTAGTCTTCAAGTCGCTTAGGCCGGATGGCACGATCAACCACATCCTCTTCACCTAAGGGTCCTGTCGTTATAAGACGAGAGAGTGTCATAGCGAAATATCAAGCATTACAAAAGGGGCCTCCAAGCGTCAGCGGGCCGCCGACTTCAGAGCCAGCCGAATAATCTCTTCACTAGAGCGATGATCAATATCATCCACTGACTTAATCAGGGTCTGGGCGTCCTGCGGCCTGAAGCCCAGAGCGACCAGGGCCGAGAGCGCTTCCTCCGAAGGGTTGGCGGCAACCCGAGGCACCGCAGGCGCTCCAGAAAGCGGCCCGCCGCCCCACTCCGGCAAACGGTCTCGCAATTCGACGATCAATCGCTCGGCTGTTTTCTTGCCAACCCCCGGCAGTCTTACCAAACGTTGGGTATCCTGCTGCTCGATAGAGCGGCAAAATTCTTCTGTACTAAGCCCAGAGAGAATACCTAGCGCCAATTTGGCTCCGATCCCGTTGACCTTGATGAGCGTTCTAAAAAGAGCCCGCTCAGTGTCGGTTAAGAACCCATAAAGGCTATGGGCATCCTCCCTGATCGACAAGTGGGTAAGTAAGGTCACTTCAGCCCCAATCTCGGGCAAGTTGTAAAAAGTCGACATGGGTGCATCCACTTCGTAACCCACGCCATGAACATCCAGCAGCAACGCGGGTGGGTGCTTTTGAACCAGAATGCCGCGAAGAAAACCGATCACCAACGCACCATCGCGGCTTGAGCCATTTTGAGATGGGTTTGCCGATGATGGATATGGCACATGGCGATACCTAAGGCATCACTCGCATCGGCCGGAAGCACCTCTTTGATACCAAGCAGAAACCTCACCATATGCTGTACCTGCGATTTTTCGGCGCTACCCTTCCCCACGAGAGCTTGCTTGACCTGACGTGCGGCGTACTCCCGGACCGGGAGACCCGCATTCATGGCGGCACAGATCGCCGCCCCGCGGGCCTGACCCAACTTCAGGGCAGAGTCTGCATTTTTGGACATAAAGACCTGTTCAATGGCCGCCTCGGTAGGCCGGTGTTCCCGGGCTACCGCATAGAGGCCATCGTAAATTTGCTTCAAGCGGGTAGGAAAATCATCACTATCGGTTCTGATCGTGCCGTAAGCCACTAACACCGGCCCCTTCAGACCATCATGGATGATGCCATAGCCGGTGCACCTTGAGCCTGGGTCAATGCCGAGAATACTCACCACGCCGGCAATCAGGCTAACTTAGCGAGGATATCCTCGCTAATGTCAGCATTCGAATACACGTTCTGGACATCATCCAGATCTTCGAGCCGCTCTAAGAGTCGAATCATTTTTCCCGCATCCTCTTCATCTAACGCAATGGTCGTGCTCGCCCGCATGGTCACCTCGGCATTTTCAGGGACCAGTCCTTTCAAGGCCAAGCCATCCCGCAACCCTTCAAAATAATCGGGATCGACGAGCACCTCAACCGAATGGTCTTCGTGGCTGATCACATCATCGGCGCCCGCCTCTAGGGCGGCCTCCATCAGGGCATCTTCATCGACACCCCCCGGATAACTGAGGACACCCATCTTGGTAAAGAGGTAGGCGACGGATCCATCGGTCCCGAGGTTGCCACCGGCCTTACTGAAAGCATGTCGCACTTCCGCAACGGTTCTGAGGCGATTATCGGTCAGGCAATCGACCATCACCGCAATGCCTCCAGAGCCATAGCCTTCATAGCGAATTTCATCAAAGTGTTCGCCGTCACCCGCGCCGATGCCTTTCTTGATCGCACGCTCAATCGTGTCTTTCGACATATTGGCCATCAGCGCCTTATCCATCGCCGTCCTGAGGCGAGGATTATGGGCCACATCGCCACCCCCGGTTCGCGCCGATACCGTGATTTCACGGATCAACTTGGTAAAGAGCTTGCCCCGCCTTGCATCCTGGGCCCCCTTACGGTGTTGAATGTTGGCCCATTTGCTGTGCCCTGCCATAAGCCTGAAAGTCCTCCTAAATCACTAGCCTGAAGCCTTTATCGTGATGAAAATCTTAACACTTTGACTAGTGTAATTTGATCCGTGGCTGAAGTCGGCGCCGAAAGAACGAAGAAATCATCAATAACAGCACCCGGGGCAACCCAAACAGCGCCAATTGGTGCATCTTGTAAAGGGAGAGGTACACCATTCGAGCCATGAAACCTTCAATCATGACCGACCCCATGAGGTTGCCCATGAGATTGCCTACCGTGCTGTACTTTCCAAGCGACACCAGAGAGCCATAATCAAGGTAATGAAAAGGCTTCTGGGTTTTCCCCTGGAGTCGATAGCGAATATTTTTGAGAACTTGAGAGGCCATTTGATGGGCTGATTGCGCTCTTGGCGGCACGTTGCCATCCTTCAAAGACCAAAGACACGCCGCGCAATCGCCGATCGCGTAAATATCATCATCCCGGGTAGTCTGGAGGGTCGGTTTCACCACCAATTGATTGATTCGATTGGTTTCAAGCCCATCGATTTCGTGGAGAAAATTGGGGGCCTTGACCCCGGCAGCCCAGACCTTCGCCGCCGCCCGAATAAATGCACCCGTCCCCGTCTTGAGCCCCTCAGCAGTCACCTCGACAACTTTAACGCCCGCGAGAACCTCGATCCCAAGACTCTCGAGCTGTTTGGTGGTGGCCTTTGAGAGACGTTCGGGTAAAGCGGCCAGTATCCTTGGTGCAGCTTCGATGATGTGAATCTTGATATCGGAGGGTTTGACCCGATCGAGACCATAGGCGTTGAGGAGCCGCGCCGCCTGATAGAGCTGGGCTGACAATTCGATACCGGTCGCACCGCCCCCAACGATGGCGACATCCAATTCACCCTCATGGGTGGGTCCCCCTGAGGCCTGCGCCCTCAGATAGGCTTCCAGTAACCGGCGCTGGAATTGCTCAGCCTCCTCGGTGGAATCAAGAAACATGCAATGTTCGGCGACTCCCGGGATGCCGAAATCATTGCAGACGCTGCCGACCGCGATCACCAGAATATCGTAGGGATAGGTCCGCTCCGGCATGATCACCTCACCCGCCGCACTAAGAAGAGGCGCGAGGCGAATCTCTTTCTTTTGGCGGTCAAGACCATTCATCCGGGCCAGCACAAAGCGGAAATAGTTTTCACTGGCCTGTGCCAGATATTCAAGCTCGTCATCATGGGAATCGAGGGTTCCCGCCGCCACCTCGTGCAGCAACGGCTTCCAAATATGCGTGCGACTGCCATCAATGAGGGTGATCTCAGCACGCTTCTTTTTGCCCAAACCGTTTCCGAGCTGGGTCACTAATTCAAGCCCACCGGCGCCACCGCCGACAACAACAATCCTAGGGGGTGTGAGAGCTCTAGCATTTCGCATCATGGTTCCTCGAGAAGGCAGGCTATTTTTTAAATCCACTGAGGAAAAGTGTAGCGCCTCCAGATCCCCTTGTCCGCATCTCAACGATCCCCCAAACCTCATTGACCCTCCTAATCTTTGGTAGGATCCATGGCGCACTCCCTGCATAGTGCTTGGCGAATCATGAGAAGACGACCATGAAACACATGAATGCCCCCCCCGATGTCTCTCAACTGCCTGATGGCGACTTATTAGATCGCCTGTCGGAAGGTTATAGCATCGAGGAACGGAGTCTCATCGCGAAAGCGCTTGAATGGGCCGAAACGGCTCGACGACAGGATGTCCTCACCCGTCCGAGGGGGATTGATGTCGCCTTGATTGTGCAACAACTCAAAGTGGATGCGCCTACCCTCATGGCCGCCCTGCTGAGCGATCCCTATCTCCGCGACAGTGTGGGCGACTCGGTGCTGTTGCATCAATTTGGCCATCCGCTGGCTGAATTGGTGCACAAAGTGAACTGGCTGAATACGTTCGATGAGTACCAAAAGAGCGAGAGTCGGGAACCTGATCAGGCAGAACTCCTTCGGAGCATGCTGCTCGCGGTGGTCAATGATGTCCGCGCCGTTCTGATCAAACTGGCCTACCGTCTTCAGCGCCTGCGTCTACTCAGAAACAATCCAGAGGATCCTACGAGGAAAACCATCGCCTTGGAGACTCTGGACCTCTTTACCCCACTCGCTAACCGCCTGGGCGTCGGCCAATTAAAATGGGAAATGGAGGATTTATCTTTCCGCTATCTTGAACCCGAGGAATATCGGCGCCTCGCTCAATCGCTTGCCTCCAATCGAATTGCTCGTGAGGAATTTGTCCGCCAGTTCATGATTGATCTTCAGGAAAAACTCCAGGATGCCGGTATCAAAGCGCGCATTTTCGGTCGCCCAAAGCATCTCTACAGCATTCACAAAAAAATTGAGCGTAAGGATGTGAATCCGGAGGAGCTTTATGATCTTCACGCGGTGCGGGTGATCGTTAAGGACATCGCGACCTGCTACACCGTCCTTGGTCTTACCCATGGCGCGTGGCTCCATATCCCCGACGAGCTGGACGATTACATCGCCAATCCCAAGTCCAATGGATACCAGTCGCTGCATACGGTGGTCATCGGGCCTGAGGGAAAACCGGTAGAAATCCAGATCCGCACCGAAGACATGCACAACTTCGCAGAATTCGGGGTAGCCGCCCACTGGCGCTACAAGGAAGGCAGCAAACAAGACTTGGCCATGGACCGGAACGTCAACACGCTCCGCCAACTCCTCGAAGCCCCTCATGGTGAACGCGGAATCCTTGACTCCTTCCGATCCCAGTTCTTTGAAGACGACATTTTTGTCTTAACACCCAAAGGGCAGGTCCTCAGACTCAGCAAAGGAGCGACCCCCATTGATTTTGCCTACGGGATCCATACCGAGGTCGGGCACCGTTGCCGCGGCGCTAAAGTCAATGGCCGGATGGTTACCCTCCACCATACGCTCACATCGGGCGAGCGCGTGGAGATCCTGACCATCAAGCAAGGGGGACCGAGCCTTGGCTGGATTGACCCTCATACAGGGCTCGTTAAAACCAGTCATGCCCGCAATAAGATCAGAGCATGGTTCCGCCAGCAAGACCATGAGAAACATATTCGGACCGGAAAACAGATCCTGGATCACGAGCGCCAGAGGCTCGGGCTGAAAGAGCTTGACCAAGAACAACTGGTCCGCCATTTTCACCTCCCGCGCACCGAGGACCTTCTTCTCGCCATCGGCCGGGGCGATCTGACCTTAGGCCAATTGGCGGTCGCCTTAAGACCGGCCCAGCCCATTCAACCACCCAGTCTCCCGGCGACCGACCCTCCGAGGAGGACCTTTCATAGTGAGGGCAGCCATGACATCATCATTGAAGGCGTTCGAAACCTCGTGACCCATCTCGCGCAGTGCTGTTATCCGGAGCCTCACATGCCTATTATCGGCTTTCTGACCAGCCTTCGGGGCATTGCTATTCATCGGAAGGATTGCATCAACATTAAGCGGCTTCCAAGCGACAAGTGGGAACGCCTGATGGAGGTCAGCTGGGGACCCGATCCCAGCAAGCCCTTTGAAGAGCAATAAAGAACCATCTCAAATCACTTAATCCTTAACGCCACCCGCGACCAGCCCCTCAAGGTAGTAGCGCTGAAGCAGAAGAAATAACACCACCACCGGCAGAATCGTGAGCACCGCCCCGGCCATCATCAGCTGTGGATCTTGCACATGCTCACCCATCAGGTTAGCCAGGGCGACGGGAAGCGTGTAGCGATCCTCTTGGCTCAGAATAATGAGGGGCCACATAAAGTCATTCCAGCTCCCCATAAAGGTGAAGACCGCCAGCGACACCAGGACGGGCTTCGACAGGGGAAGGATCAACGACCGATAAATCCTAAATTCGCCCGCACCATCAATGCGTGCGGCATCCAGAAGACTGTCAGGAACCGATTTCAGGTACTGGCGGATGAGGAAAATCCCAAAAACACTCGACATCCCAGGCATGATAATACCGGCATAAGTGTTGATGAGCCCCAGCTCCTTGATCATAAGAAACAGGGGCAGCATAGCGGCTTGGGAAGGAATCACCATCATGGCTAGAAGAAGCCTAAAAAGGCTATCCCTGCCTCGAAAATGAAGTTTTGCAAAAGCATAGCCCGCCATGGAGTTGATGAGGAGCGAGGAGATGGTCACGCCCAGGGCTATCAGGGTGCTGTTCAACAAATATCGCCCCATCGCCAACTCATCGAAGAGTGCCTGATAGTGCTGAAGGGTCGGATGGACCGGCATCAACGGCGGCGGAAAAAGGGCCATATCTTCTGCCGTCATCAAGGATACCGAGACCATCCAAAAAAAAGGAAATAGGGCCAAGAGGGCGGCCGCTACCAAGATGACGTGGATCAACAGACCACCACCTTTAAAGTCCCTCATAAAAACCGCCGCATCAACATCTGAAGGACTGTCCCTGACAGAATAATGAGAAAAAGAACAAACGAGATGGCTGCTGCATAGCCCAGATTCCACCAGCGGAACCCCTCCTCGAACATCAAGAGAGCAACACTCAGCGTCCTCCCTGAAGGGCCACCCTGGGTCATCACATAGGGTTCCGCGAACAACTGGAAGTAGCCGATGAGGGTGACGATACCGACGAACACGAAGGTCGGCGCCAACAGGGGTAGCGTAATCGATCGGAATTGCTCGAAGGCGCCTGCACCATCGACCTCCGCCGCCTCGTAAAGACGGCGAGGAATACTCTTCAGGCCTGCAATAAAGATCACCATATTGAATCCAAAATTTTTCCAGACCGCCATGATGATGAGCGAGGGCATCGCCCACTGAGGGTCACCCAACCAATCAATCGGCTCGATGCCAAGCAGCGACAAAACATAATTCAAAAGACCTAACCTTGGGTGATAAAGGTAACGCCAGACCACCGCGACCGCGACCAGAGTGGTGACCACGGGAAGGAAAAAGACCGTTCTGAAAAACCCTTGCCCACGAACCCCTCGCTGATTGATCAGGAGAGCAGTTAAAAGCGAGGCCGAGACCGACAAGGGCACGCCGATAGCCACAAAATAGAAGGTATTTTTGAGCGCAAGAAAAAACAAAGGGTCGTTCAGTAGATGTCGATAATTCTCAAAACCGATCAGCCGAAGATGATCCCATCGCGCCAGAGCATAAAGATCAAAATCGGTGAAGCTCAGCAATAGCGCAGCAACAATCGGTAGGACAAAAAAAAGGCCCGTCATCAACAGAGCCGGAAACACCAGCCAGAAAGCAGCAGAAGGCCTTTGCGTCGGGGTCATGGCACCGCCCCTTGATGGCAGGTGCCTGATAACAGCCAACGGCGCTTTGAAAGCAATCGATCAACATCATGATCCAACGCCAGCAGAGCCGCTTCCTCGGTCATCTCATGACGGGCCGAACGCTCGGCATAAAGAATAATTTTGCTCGCAATCTGCTCCCATTCTGGCACCTTAGGGGTCGCTATGACGTGATCAAGCTGACGTCTGAAGGCCTCAAGAGGGGGGGATGCTGACAGAATAGGGTCAGACCAGACCGAACGTTTTGGCGGCAAATCGCCCGTCATTTGGTAGAGCGTCAAGAGGCTTTTAGTGCGGGTCATAAATTCAACCAAGGCCAAGGCCTTGTCCTTCTGCCGTGATGAGGCACTCACCGCAAGACTCGAACCCCCAGCCAGAGAGGCTCCAGGACCCGTTGGGCCTGGCATGACCGCCGTCGCCCAGAGACTCTCCAAAGACGGTGGCAGGCGGCGATGAAACTCACCGATGTTCCAGGGGCCCGTCACATAAAAAGCAATGCGCCCTGCGGCGAAATCCTGATAGAGACTCGTCATCTGCGCATCCCCCATCAGGGGCGCGAAACCCTTGTCATAAAGTTCGATATAGACATGAAAAGCCACTCGAAAGGAAGCGCTCTGAAAACGGCCAAAGCAGCCTTCAGCATCCAGTAATGTTGCCCCAGACTGCAGCCCAAGGATCACCGGGAGTTGCCACTCACCGAGGGGAGCGATCAGCGCCTTGATAAGGCCAGCGTCTCGATCCCGGAGCGTCTCCATCATCAAAATCCATTCACTCCAGGTCGTCGGGGGAGCATCAAATCCGGCTCTTGACAACAGGTCCCGCCGATAGAACAAAAGTCGGGTATCGATATACCAAGGTTTTGCCATCAAGCGCCCTTGGACGGTGCTGCTATCCAAAATGCCACTAAAAAAGTCCTCTTTTTCTCTGGCAGAGAGCGTTAAAGATTCAACCGCACCCAAGGCTTCAAATTCCGACACCCAGGTGTTGCCGATCTCGAAAACGTCTGGCATGGCATCACCGGCATAGGCTGTCAGGAGCTTTTCGTGAGCCGCACTCCAGGGTATTTGCTGAACAATCACCCTCACATCGGGGTTTTCCTGCTCAAAAGCTTCCACCAAAAGGCGAACCGCCGACCCCTCACCCCCGAGAACCCAGAAAGAGAGTGGGGTATCCTGATGTTCTGAAGAGCAGCCTAAAAGACCCAGAATCCCCATCAAGACGGCAACAAGGCGCCCCGGCCAAAGCCTCAGCAACGGGATTGTCAGACGTTGGGCCATACTCTATGCTTCACCTTCAGGGTGCATGATGATATCAATGAAAATAATCTCTCCAAGATCCAGGGTTTGGAGAGTCCATTCCACTTTGACCCTCCTCCTCATCATCATCATCACGATGATACCCATCGGAGCGCGGTCCGGCGACCTCGAACCTGCCACACTGCCCTCCCTCAACGAAGCCCGGCTGATGCCGCCCGATCATGAAGTCGAGGGCTGGAGCCTCAACGCCCCCCAGATAGGGTCTGAACTCCGCGCCATCCCGCCCCGTCTGCCTGATGGCGATCACAGCAAGGCGCTTCAAATAGACCTCGCGCCGCAGAGCGCGACGCTCGGCCGTGGACGCTTCGACCTTGAAAAAAATCTTCGAGACCTCGATGGCCGCCCCTTTGATCATCTCCTCTTTTGGATCAAAAGCGACCAACCACGGGGCCAGACCACCGATATTGAGATCACCATTGAACGATCTGACCTAGACCAGCCCAACCATCAAGAAAAGGGAACCTTCACTTTTGGGGGGATTGGTTCTGAGTGGACAAACATCATCATCCCGCTTAACTATTTTAGGAATATTGACCATTGGGATCATCTCCAAAAACTGACATTTCACCCAGCACCAGGCGACCAACGCCCCCACGGAGGGCTCTACCAGTTGGCTGACCTCACCCTCGTCAACACGGGCCATCAAGGGCAGATCACCGGCGATCAGGTGGTTGCCGAACAGCAAAGGCTGTGGGCGAGCCGGCAGGGAGGAGAAGCCGCTGCCAGAACACGCCTTCGGCAACGACTCGCCGGCTGGCCTGCAACCCTCTTAGTCGAGGGGCATCGCCTGCCTAAGAACGACCGGGCCTTTCTCGAGCGCTTAGCGCTTGATACCTGGCACGGGATCGATGCGCTGACCGACAAGGCGCATGGGCTTCCGCTTGATCGGATTGAATTTAGAGGACCAACGGTCGCTACCGACACCACCCATGTTGGTGATTACACCAACATCACGAACATCGGGATGCACGGTCTCGCCGTCACGGCCGCTTTCGATCTCGGCCTCATCAATCGAAAAGAAGCCATCGACCGACTGACCATCACGCTCAACACACTCGAGCATCTCGAGAGCTATCGCGGTTTTTTCTACAACTACTACAACACGACCTCCCTCGAAAGGACCAGTAACTTCATCTCTTTTGTCGACTCCGCCTGGCTGACGGCTGGCCTCATGGTCATTCGTCAAGCCTTTAGTGAGCTCGCCCCAAGGGCCAGTCGACTCATCGATCAAGGCGATTATCATTTTTTCTTCGACGAGAGCCATCAACTCATGTCCCATGGACATTACGTTCATTTAGGTCAACGATCAACCTATCACTATGGGATGTTCTATGCCGAAGCCCGCCTTGGAAGTCTCATTGCGATCGGCAGACACCAAGTGCCTCGGGCGCACTGGTTTAAAATGGCGCGGACATTGCCTCCAGAAATGACTTGGCAGAGCGGCGCTCCCATCGACCGCCAACAAGAGCGGAGGGATGGCTTTGAATGGACCTCAGGACACTACCACTGGCATGGCCGTAATTTCGTTCCCTCCTGGGGTGGCAGTCTTTTTGAGGCCTTGATGCCGCTTCTGGTGTTGGATGAACTTCAGCACGCCCCCAAAAGCTTAGGGCAAAATGACAGGACACACACCGCCCTTCACCGCCGCCATGCCCTTGAGGACCTCCACTATCCGGTCTGGGGCATGTCACCGAGTTCGACGCCTCGAACCCACGCCTATGCTGAATACGGCGTTCGCCCTCTCGGTGTGGCCGGCTACCCAGCGGGTGTTGTCACCCCACATGCCGCCGCACTGGCGCTCATGACAGAGCCTCAAGAAGCCATCATCAACCTCCGAAAACTGGCTACAGAGTTCAAGGCTTACGGGGATTTTGGTTTCTACGATGCGGTCGACCCCATCACCAAGGAAGTCGCAACCGACTATCTCTGCCTCAATCAAGCCATGATTCTGGTCGCCTTGACCAATCATCTCAGGAACCATGCGATCCAACGCCATTTTGAAGCCGACCCCATTACTCAGGAAGTCCTGCCCCTCCTGAAGATAGAGGCCTTCAAAGAATAGCCCTCAAGAAAGGCTGCTCTTTAAAAGATAGCCAGGCTTCATTATGCTTCCTTAAGACTGGTTTCAAATTGACCTACCGCTTGCCTATCCGGATGTTTATGCTGAATGTCTATCAATCAAGTGCTTACCTGCCCTCTCGAAAGACCTCCTCGAGCGTGGGCCATCCTCCAGAGGAAACCTAAACCTTGGCTACGGTTCGACTGCATCATGTTGGCAAAACTTACCCGAATGGGCAGGTTGCCCTCAAGGATATTGATCTTTCCATCAAGGATGGCGAACTGATGGTGGTAGTCGGCCCATCAGGCTGTGGCAAATCGACGCTCCTAAGGGTGTTGGCGGGACTTGAAACCATCACGCAAGGGGAACTCTTGATTGATGACTGCAAAGCCAATGATCTCTCCCCACAACGGAGAAACATCGCTATGGTGTTCCAAGACTATGCCCTTTACCCCACCATGAGCGTCCGGGAGAATCTGTCGTTTCCCCTCAAAATGCGGAAGCTTTCATCCGGGGAGATTCGCAAAAAAGTAGCCTGGGCCGCTGATCTTTTGGATCTTGGCGAGGTGCTGGAGCGACTGCCGAAACAACTTTCAGGGGGCCAGCGCCAGCGCGTCGCCATGGGGAGGGCCTTAGTGAGAGAGCCTTCGGTCTTTCTGTTGGACGAGCCCTTATCAAACCTCGATACCAAACTGAGGGCTCAGGTGCGAACCGAAATTGGCGATCTCCAGAAACGAACCGGGACCACCATGATCTACGTGACCCATGATCAGGTCGAAGCGATGACCCTTGGCCATCGGATTACGATTCTGGACCAAGGCGTCATCCAGCAAATCGCAACGCCTGAGGCCCTTTACGACGATCCGGCTTCCTCTTGGGTGGCAGGCTTCATCGGAACGCCGCCGATGAATCTCGGAGAGGCCCTGATCACCATGTCCCCGTCGCATTATGAGGTCACTCTCGGCCAGGAGACCATGGCCACCCTCTCAAAAGAGAACCCGCCGGTCTCAATAATGCCTGCGCTAGACAACGGCCACAGCATCCTCATGGGCGTAAGACCTGAAGCCTTACTGATGGCCTCCGACCATGAGCCGGGCTTTATGGCCACCGTCACCAGTCTCGAGTATCTCGGCCACGAAACGTTGGTTCATCTCCGACCATTAGGCGCGCCAGCATCATTGAATTGGATCATGAGAGCCCACGGTCAAAGCGCTCTTACAGCGGGTAGCCTGATCCGCTTGGCGAGGCTTCAAGCGGCAAATCTCCACTTCTTTCGTTTTTAAGCCTTTCAAAAGTCGCTGTCGGGATTGGCGACCCCATGCGGCACATGACCCGTAGCAACGTGTTGGCTGGCCGAATCACAATGACCCTGCTGGTCATCAAAAAAGATATCGGCACCAAAGGCCTGAAGGAAAGGTCCCTTTTCAAGGCCGCCAAGAAAAATAGCTTCATCAATACGAATTCCCCAGGCCCTCAAGGTTCTGACCACCCGCTCATGGGCCGGAGCCGCTCTCGCGGTGACCAGCGCGGTCCGAATGGGCGACTCATCAGTGCCAAAGAGGGTCTGGAGATGATGGAGGGTCGCCAAGAAGGCCTTAAAGGGCCCGCCAAGAAGAGGGTTTCTTGCTTCGAGCATTTCATACTCGGTGAACGCCTCAAGCCCCTGCTCGCGATAGATCCGCTCCGACGCGTCTGAAAAGAGGACGGCATCACCATCGAAAGCAATGCGGAGCTGCGGTGATCCTTGAACCGTCTTTCTGGAGGATAGGATGTTGGCGGCAGCATGCCCCGCTGAGAGGGCCTTTTTGACATCCTCAGCGTTCGTTGAGAGGAAAAGGTCGGCGCTAAAGGCTGAAATGTAGCTGAATGGGGACTCTCCACTGGTAAAGGCGGCACGACTAATGTCAAGGCCATGCTGGCGGATCGAGTTGAACACCCGCAAGCCGGTATCGGCACTATTCCTCGACAACAGGATCACTTCCACCATGGGCTGCCCGAGAAGGTCATTAATGGCCAGTAGTTTGCTGACGAGATCATAAGCCACCCCTGGCTTCAGGAGCTCTTCCTCGTGTTCGATTTGATACTGGCAAAAGGCCTCTTTACCACCCTCTTCAAAAATTCGATGAGAGGCATCAAGGTCAAACAAGGCGCGCGATGAGATAGCGATCACCAATTTCTTGCCAAGACGTTCATTTGTCATAAGATGTGTCAGACGAGGAGATTGAATAAACGGATCACAAGGTCCCTCATTCCATTGATATGGGCCTTCATGAGCGATAATGAAAGTCGGGGCGGTAAAAACCCGAACTAAAATGCGTCTTGGCTGTCATAGCCACAGCGTAGGGGTGGGTGGCACACCGCGCAACGACGGGTCGTTCGTTGATGTTTCCACTAAAAGTGGCCTCAAATCCCACGTATTCGTAACCAAAAAAAATAGAAAAGGCACGACGATGAAAGAGTTCTTTAACAAAATGGTCCGGAGCAAGTTCTCCATTCTTTATCTCATCATCTTTATCGGCGGCCTGTATATGATGCAGGAAAAGGCCATTATGCCGATGGTCCTCAAGGTCGTGAACTCAGAGGCCTTCTTCGAGAAGCCGGTGGATGAAAACGAACCGCTTGGCAAACTGGACGGTCACACCGAGAGAACCGCTTTTGCGCTCGCCAACTGTCGTGATGCCGTCAAGAAAGAGGGCGACTTGGATGAAAACGCAACGTTTATGGATGATAACTACGACACCTGGGCTCTTGGTAATCGTCAATACCTGATTCGCTCTTCCGTCCGCGTGAACGCCAAGGAAAAGGGGCCTGAAGATAAGCTCTATGCCTGTACGGTGCGCATGGTAGGCGAGGATCAAAGCAAGCCTGAAAGCTGGAACATTCTGGGCGTCGACTTCAATCCCGAATCAAATTAAATCTGGGGTCCGACCAAAGCGCTCATCGTCGGTTCTCATGAAAGCCAAAGACACGCCCTAAGTCTTGTTTTTGGCTTTTATTCATTTAACCCGGCGGCCAGCCGAGGGGGCGTCCACCAAGGACATGCAGATGGAGGTGATAAACCTCTTGCCCCCCATCTCTGCCGCAATTCACTACCGTGCGATAGCCACCTTCGTGAAGCCCTTCGGCTTGGGCAACCGTCTTGGCCGCCAACAATAAGGCAGCCGCCAACTCCGGCTGATCGCTCGCAAGGTCATCCAGCGTTGCCACATGCTGCTTTGGGATCACGAGCACATGGGTGGGCGCTTGCGGCCGAATATCGCGAAAGGCGAGGACCCATTCATTTTCATAGACGACATCCGGCTGGATATCACCGGCCACCATGGAACAAAAAAGACAGGGCATGGATCCGGCCATGAGGCACTCCTAATAAATAGCGAGAACTTACACATTTTTGCGGCCATGGAAGGCGTGCGATAGGGTGGCACCATCAATGTACTCCAGCTCCCCCCCCAACGGCATGCCATAGGCCAGCTTCGAGATGGTGATCTGTTGGTCACGAGCCATGTCGTGAATGTAATGAGCGGTCGCCTCTCCTTCAACCGTCGTATTGGTTGCAAGGATAATTTCGCGAATGTCCCCAAACCTTAACCGGGCCTCAAGAAGATCCAGGCGCAATTCCATGGGTCCAATCCCGTCGAGCGGAGATAGGCGGCCATTCAAAACAAAAAAAACGCCCTTGAAACCGGTCGCTTCGTTGATCGCTTCAGCCTCAGCTGGCGTCTCGACCACACAAAGAAGTGATCTTTCTCGCCGCGGGTCGCTACAGATCGCACAGCGCTCCGCCTCCGTGAGCGTCCGACATTCCACGCAGTGGCCCACTTTATCGAGCGCCTCAAGGACGGCCAGAGCTAACTGCCGAGCTCCTTCCCGATCCCGCTGCAGCAAATAAAAGGTCATTCGTTGGGCCGATTTAGGCCCCACCCCGGGCAAGCACCGGAGCGCACGCGTCATTCTCGCCAGAAGACCTTGAGGTTCCAAGGAGATCTCCCCGCCTAAAAGGGCAACTTAAATCCAGCCGGCAGCTCCATACCGCCCGTCAAGCCAGCCATCTTTTCCTGTTTGAGCAGACTGACCTTATGGACCGCATCATTGAACGCGGCAGCCACCAGATCTTCCAGCATGTCACGGTCCTCCTTCAACAGGCTGTCATCAATGGTGAGCTTCTGAACGAGGCGTTTTCCATTCATGGTGACCTTGACCAATCCGCCACCTGATTCACCATAGACTTCTGCCGCAGCAATTTCATCTTGTACCTGCTGCAGATTCTCCTGCATCTTCTGGGCCTGTTGCATCAGGCCGGCCAGAGGGTTCTTCATCAATGGAATCTCCTTGTAATGTTCAGGGATCGATCGGTTTGACACTTCCCGGCACCAGCCGGGCACCGAAAGTAGCTTTCAACGCTTGAATGGTCGCATCCTGTTCGATAGCGATCTCTGCGTCGACCTGTCGCTCATCGCTTTCCCGCCGGAGTTGCTCAGCGGGCGTTTCACTCAAAGGATCCTCCAGCCGAACCGTCAGCTTGAGTGTTCGCCCAAGGTGGGCAGACAAGGAGGCCTCGAGCGCCGCGATCGACCGGGGGCTTTGGAGTGAGCGATGCTTGGGATCAAGCCGAAGCACACAGTGCTGATCATCCAGCTGAACCAAAACGGCATTACTGGCGAGTTCGCGCGAAAGGGCCGAAAGACCGAGGGCATCGATCAGACGAGGCCAATCTTCAGGCTTTGGATGGTGAAGCACACTCTCGAAGGAGTCGCTCTTCAAGGCTTGAGGGATTGACCCCTCACGCCCCGTGAGCGAGGGCTTGGAGGGCACTTTGGATGCTCGAACAGGCAGAGAGGCTGACCTTTCAGGCTTTTGGGCTGACTGTTGTTGATTCAAGTGGGCCCGACCATCAACCGGTCTAAAAGCCAGCATCCGGAGCAGGATCATTTCAAACCCGATCCTTGGATCTGGGGCCATAGCAAGGTCCCGATGACCGACCAAGGCAATCTGATAAAGAAGCTGGAGATCCTCGGCAGCGGTCACCTCAGCGATGGCCAAAAGGCGTTCAGCATCCTCGTCGTGACGCACCGTTTCGGGAACCCATTGGGCGAGACTCGCATGATGCAAGATCAACAACAGGTCCTGAAGAACATCCTGATAAATAGGCGCATGCTGATCCATCTCATCGACTTGTCTCAGGACCTCTTTGAGATCTCCCACAAGGACAGCGTCGAGGACATCAAGGACCGGCTGTCGCGCGACCGTCCCCAGCATGGCAGCTACCGTCGCCTCACTCAAGATACCGCCACCATGCGCAATACCCTGATCGAGAAGACTCAGACCATCCCGCAGTGATCCATGCGCCGAACGCGCCAGTGATCGGACAGCGCCCGCTTCATAGGCGATCGATTCTTGTTCGAGAACATGTTCAAGATGTCCCCTAATTTGCTGTGGGGTCAGCTGCTTGAGATTGAACTGGAGACAGCGCGAGAGGACGGTCACCGGAATTTTCTGTGGATCGGTGGTGGCGAGAAGAAACTTAACGTGCGCCGGCGGCTCCTCCAAGGTTTTCAGGAGGGCGTTGAAACTGTGCGTCGACAGCATATGCACTTCGTCGATCAAGTAGATCTTATAGCGACCCCGGGTCGGGGCATAAAGGACATTGTCAAGAAGATCCCGGGTATCCTCGACCTTGGTCCTCGATGCCGCATCGACCTCAACAAGATCAACAAAACGCCCCTCATCAAGCTCCCGACAACTCAAACAGGACCCACAAGGCTCGGCGCCAACCATCGCCTCGCAGTTGACCGCCTTCGCCAAGATGCGAGCGATCGTGGTCTTACCCACGCCCCGGGTTCCGGTAAAGAGATAGGCATGATGCAGGCGATCGAATTCAAGGGCGTGCGTCAGCGCTCGAACCACGTGATCCTGGCCGACGATTTCGCCAAATTGGCGGGGACGCCATTTCCGGGCAAGTGCCTGATAAGCCATGTGGCGTAGGAAAAGAGTGTGAAAAACGGTGCGTGGCGGCTGAATCCTTAGAACCCTTAGGATACTGCCATGTCCGCCTAGACGCCACCACCCCAAAGAGAGAGGGTGGCAGACCAAACCAGCCACACCCCGGCACACAAAAGTGCCGCTACCGTTGCTCCCTTCCGGGCCTGGCGGAGTTCACGGCGTTTCATTGCGAGGGGACCAATCGGCCTGCCATAGAACGCTTGAAAGACCCCGGCATTCCACCGAGACTTAATCTATCCATTATGAGGCAAGCGCCCCCCCACTTCAACCTAAGAAAGCATCTTTGATGTCGGGTCAGCCGCGTCCTCCGCCAGCGACTCGATCAGCCGCTCAAGGTATTCAATACGAAGTTCCGGGGTGTCAAGGGGGTAGGTGAAACGCAAACGCTCAGGACCATCTAGTTTGTAGATGGCGGGCTGGGTCTGGATGAGCGTAATGATTTTGAGGGGATCCACTTTGGGGTGCGGATGGAACACCAATCGGCCGCCTGTCGCCCCAGCATCCATCTTTCGGATACCCAGTCGCTCTGCAGAAATTTTGAGTCCTGTTATCGCAAACAGCATCTTAGTGGCTGGCGGCAACAAGCCGAAGCGGTCAATCATCTCCACCTGAAGCGCCCTGAGATCCTCATCCGTCTGAGCATTGGCAACCCGCTTATACAGCACCAGCCGGGTATGGACATCCGGGAGATAATCCTCCGGGATCAGCGCGGAACTCTGAACATCAATTTCAGGACCCACCTCATGCGGCATCAGATCGATCTCCGGCTGTTGGCCCGATTGAAGTGCCTTAACGGCGCGACCCAGAAGATCGGTGTAAAGACTCAGGCCAATTTCCTGAATCTGACCACTTTGTTCATCACCCAATAACTCACCAGCACCCCGAATTTCGAGATCATGGGAGGACAGCATAAATCCCGCACCGAGTGCACCGGACGCCTGGATGGCCTCAAGACGCTTACTCGCATCTGGGGTCATCAAGCTTTTAGGCGGGACCATCATATAAGCATAGGCCCGGTGATGGGAGCGCCCGACACGGCCACGAATCTGATGCAATTGAGAAAGACCTAAAAGATCGGCGCGATTGATAATAATGGTGTTGGCGGTTGGAACATCAATACCGCTTTCGATGATCGTGGTGCATAACAACAGGTTGAACCGCTGGTGATAGAAATCCAGCATGATTTGTTCAAGATCCCTCTCGGCCATCTGTCCGTGCGCGATCCGAACCCTAGCATTCGGCACCAGATGCTGGATCTCACGCGCCATCTTCTCCATGGTCTCGATCTTGTTGTGGAGAAAATAGACCTGTCCTCCCCGCTTAATTTCGCGAAGAACAGCTTCTTCCACCAAGGCTCCATCCCACTCACTGACAAACGTCTTGATCGCATGGCGATTCGGTGGCGGCGTGGCGATAATAGAGATATCTCGAAGCCCCGACATCGCAAGATTAAGTGTTCTTGGGATGGGCGTTGCCGTCAAAGTCAAAAAGTCCAGTTCACTTCGGAGCTTCTTAAAGTGTTCCTTTTGAGTCACGCCGAAACGTTGCTCCTCATCGACAATCACCAACCCTAACTGCTTGAAACGGACATCTTTTTGAAGAATCTTGTGGGTCCCAATTAAGACATCGACCTGCCCCTCAGCGACCGCCATCAGCACCCGATCTTGATCCTTCTTAGCGACAAACCGTGACAGCGCCTCCACCCGAATGGGCCAGTCCGCGTAGCGATCACGAAAATTTTGGAAATGCTGCTGCGCTAAAAGTGTGGTCGGCACCAGAACCGCAACCTGCCGGCCATTTTGCACCGCCACAAAGGCGGCCCGCATCGCCACCTCCGTCTTGCCAAAACCGACATCGCCGCAAATCACTCGATCCATCGGTTTTGGCGACGCCATATCACGAATCACATCGAGGATCGCCGTTTCCTGATCCGGGGTCTCTTCAAAGGGGAAATTGGCCGCAAACTGCCGGTAATCAACCGTATCAGCATCATGCTCATACCCGACCCGGACTGCACGCTTGGCGTAGATATCGAGTAATTCCGCTGCGACATCCCTGACCCGTTCTAGCGCTTTGCGGCGAGCCTTTTGCCACTGCTCTCCACCGAGTCGATGGAGCGGCGCTGATTCAGGGCTAGCCCCACTGTAACGCCCGATCAGATGCAAGGAGGACACCGGAACGTAGAGGGTGTCGTCGTTGGCGTATTCAAGCGTCAGGAACTCGGCCTCAACACCACCCACCGTCAATCGGGTCAAACCCTTAAAACGGCCCACACCATGTTCCTGATGAACGACAGGCGATCCAATATCAAGCTCTTCAAGATTCTTTAGGATCTGATCGAGTCTTTGCCCCGTTTGCGAACGTCGGCGGCGCCGACGTTGCTGGACCCGCTCACCCGACAGTTGCGTTTCGGTGATAATGGCCCATTGCGGGTCCACCAGCCAAAGTCCGTGATCCATGGGGGCAATCACCAGACAGAGGGGATCCAAGACCTCTAAAAACTGCGCCCATCGCTCGATCACCCGCGGCCTGATCTGGTGCTGGCCCAGCATCTCCAGCATGGCCTCACGGTGACCCGCGGTCTCTGCAACAAACAACACTCGACCCTTGAAGTCCTTGAGGAAGGCCAGCAACGGCTCCCCCCCCTCAGTTTTTTGACGGCGTCCCAGCGAGAGATTTGGTAACTCCTTGAGCGCGTATCGAATGGGTAAGAGCGGCTCAGAACGCGGCACCGAATCGATGTGAATCAAGGGGTATCGAGCCACCCGAGACATCAACTCATCAGGCGCCAAAAATAAACGCTCCGGAGCGAGAGGAGGACGATCGATGAATGGGTTGCGCTGACTAAATCGGCTGAGGGTATCCTCAGCAAAACGCTCAGCCGCCGCCTTGATATCGCCATGGAATACCATGCGTGTTGACGGAGGAAGATAATCAAAAAGGGTCTCGGTTGCCTCGACAAAAAGCGGCAGATAATATTCGATCCCCCCTGCAGCCATCCCCTTACTGACTTCCTGATAGAGAATATTTTGACTGGATATGTCTGGAAACGCCGCCCTAAAGGCCTGACGAAAACGCTTGATGGCCGCATCATCGAATGGAAATTCGCGCGCGGGATAGAGATTGATCGACTCCGTCTTATCACTCGATCGCTGGGTTTCAGGATCAAAAATGCGGATGGAATCGACCTCCTCATCAAATAGCTCGATCCTGAAAGGGGTGGGGCTGCCCATGGGGAAGAGGTCGAGAATCGCACCCCGAATGGCAAATTCACCGTGCTGAAGAACCTGCTGGACACAGTGATAACTGACACTTTCAAGACGCTCCCGCATAGCATCGAGACTCAAATGGTCGCCGAGCTGAAGGAGGAAGGTATTAGCAAGTACGTGTGATCTTGGACTCAAGCGCTGCATGAGGGTAGAGACCGGCGCCAACAGCACCCCATGAGTGACCTTCGACAGTTCCGCCAGACATTTCAGGCGCTCTGAGACAATCTCAGGAAGGGGTGAAAAGGTATCGTAGGGCAGCGTTTCCCAATCTGGAAAATGAAGAACCGGGGCGCTATCCCCCAAAAAGAAATGGATTTCATGCTCCAAACGGACAGCGGTCTGGGTATCCGGCGTCACCACCAGATAGAGATGGCGGTCCGCTTGTATCGCTCTTGCCAAGGCAAGCGCATCGCCACAACCCGATAGATCCTGCCAGAGGACAGGCTTACCCTGAGACGTCGGCAGAACCGGATTGAGCAGCGAAGTCGGCGCGAGGTCAGCCATTGAGATCATCTCAGCAGGTCAATCAATAAACCGTCGCGTCAGATCCCCATAGGCTTCGATACGGCGATCCCTGAGGAAGGGCCACATTCGTCGCACCTCCTCTGAACGCCGCCGATCGACATCAACCATCAGAATCCGCTCCTCCTGATCGTCGGCTCGATCCAGAAATTCGCCTTGAGGGCCCACCACAAAGCTGTTCCCCCAGAACTGGATCCCGCCACTGTGGCCCGAAGGATCCGGTTCATGCCCGATACGATTGCAGCTCAGAACCGGCAAGCCATTCGCCACGGCATGACCACGCTGGACGGTCACCCAGGCCTCCAGCTGTCTAGCCCGCTCCAGGGAAGAATCATCGAGATTCCAGCCAATGGCGGTCGGATAAAGGAGGACATCAGCCCCCGCCAGCGCCATGAGACGGGCCGCCTCGGGATACCATTGATCCCAACAGACCAAGAGCCCTAAGCGGCCGACCGACGTAGCGATCGGCTTAAAGCCAAGGTCTCCCGGGGTAAAATAAAATTTCTCGTAGTACCCAGGATCATCCGGGATATGCATCTTCCGATAACACCCCGCCAGCGTTCCATCCCTCTCTAGGACCACCGCTGTATTGTGGTAAAGCCCCGGTGCCCGACGCTCAAAGAGGGACGCCACAATAACGATGGAGAGCTCCAAAGCCAAGGCGCCAAGAAGATGGGTGCTAGGGCCTGGAATCGATTCCGCAAGATCGCACAACAGGGGATCTTCGCTCTGACAGAAATAAGGACCCAGGTGCAGTTCCGGCAAAACCACCAGGTGAGCACCGAGGGCAGCTGCATCTCGAATGGCTCGCACCGAGCGATCAAGATTTAAGGCAGGATCATGTTCGCCGCAGGGCTGCTGGACCAGGCCGACGCGAAGGGAAGCTTGTTGGGTCATCCGCCTTTTCCTACCCCATATTTTGGAAACTGCATCGACATGCAATGGAGGCTCCCATACTGACGAATCAGCGGGAGACAGTTAATAGGGATCAGCGTCCTGTCTTTAAAAACGCGGCCTAAGCGCGCCATCGCAATGTCATCGGCAGGATCCCCGTAAACCGGCACCAAGACCGCCCCGTTGATGATCAGGAAATTGGCATAGGTGGCCGGCAAGCGGCCCCCTTCCTCACTAAGAATCGGAGATGGCATCGGGAGCGGCACCAACTGATATCGTTCTCCTCGATGATTGGTGAAATCTTGAAGCGCGTGGGCCATTCGGGAGAACGAGGCATAGAGGGGATCCTCTTCGTCATCACACGCGGTATAAGCCATGACATCCTGGGCGCAGAATCGGGCGAGGGTATCGATGTGTGCATCCGTATCGTCCCCCTCAGCATGACCCTCATCAAGCCAAAGCACGTGCTCCCCCCCTAGGTGATCCCGAAGAACTGCTTCAATCTCTGCCTTCGAGGCCTTGGGATTTCGGTTGGGATTCAGAAGGCAGCGGGTAGTCGTCATCAATGTCCCCGCCCCATCAGTCTCGACACTGCCGCCTTCAAGCACAAAATCGACCGCGACCAAAGGCCCTTCTTCTAAAAAGCCTGAGGCATGGAGGCGGCGAGCGATCTGTTGATCTTCCGCACAGTCGTACTTGCCGCCCCAGGCGTTGAACCTGAAATCAAGATACGCCAACCGACCCTGGTGGACCACTGAAAGCGGCGCCGTATCGCGAACCCAGATATCGTCATAGGGCATGACGATGCAATGGACCCGATCCCGTGCAACCCCCCCCTTCAAAAGGGTCGCTCTGACGTGCGCTTGATGCGCGTCGCTGGCAACCGCCACCAGCAAGTCTTGCCGGTCAGCGACCGCACGGGCGATAGCAAGATAAGTCGCCTCGACTTCCTGAAGCCACGGGGCAAAGTCCCCATCGGCTGTTGGCCAGGCCACGAAAACGGACGCCTGTTCCTCCCACTCGGGAATCAGTCCTCTACCAGTCGAAAGATTATTCACTTCGCTACGCCGAAAAAAGCGAGATTCTACCCGAAACTCCATGAAGGTCCTGCGACAAAGACCCGATCAGTCGCGGACCCACCCCTCGACCAGCCGGCTGGGTATGCGCTTTGTCTCACTGCAGGGAGGATAGGGACGATGACGCACGATGGCAACACACACCCTGAGCGTCTCCACCGCAAGAATCCAGGAAACACTGATAAAGAGCAACGTAAGGCCTGCATCAAGATAATCATTAAAGATCAAATGCGGCGCTTTGGCTAACTGATCCTGCGGAAGCGTTCCTGCCGCTAACTGTTCGCTCAGATGGCGCGCGTGACTTAAGAAACCGATCCTTAGATCATCACTGAAAAGCTTTTGAATCGCGGCAACGCTGGTCACGATCAACAGCCAAATCAGTGGCACGGCCGTGATCCAGACATACCGCAAACGGCCACTTTTCACCATGATGGTCGTCGCAACCGAGAGCGAGATACCCGCCAGCATTTGATTGGCGATCCCAAACAGCGGCCAAAGACTGTTGACGCCTCCGAGGGGATCAATGACCCCGTTATAAAGCAGCCAACCCCAGCCACTGACCACCAAACCACTGGTGAGGGCGACACCCGGGTACCAGGAAGTCCGACCCAGTCTGGGTGACCAGTTCCCCAAGAGATCCTGGAGCATAAAACGGGCAACACGGGTGCCGGCATCAAGCGTCGTCAGAATAAACAACGCCTCAAACATGATCGCAAAGTGATACCAAAGCGACAGCAGCGAATCGCCAAAGGCCCGCGCAAAGAGGCTCGCCATCCCAACGGCCAAAGAGGGCGCTCCACCCGTTCGAGCCAGAAGGGTCGTCTCCCCCATGTCGTGGGCCAGCCCATTCATCTGATCCACGCTGACGGGGAACCCCCAAGCGGAGATCTTGGCCACCACCTCGGCGGCCTCGCTGCCCACGACCCCGGCTGGGCTGTTGATGGCGAAGTAAACGCCAGGATCAAGAACCGTCGCCGCCACCATCGCCATGATGGCGACAAAGGATTCCATCAGCATGGCGCCATATCCGATAAACCGGGCATCCCGCTCATTCATTAAGAGTTTGGGTGTAGTCCCTGAGGCGATCAGCGCGTGGAATCCTGAAATGGCACCGCACGCGATCGTGATAAAAACAAAGGGGAAGAGACGGCCACCAAAGATCGGGCCACTCCCATCGATAAACGGGGTCACCGCTGGCATCTTGATCTCGGGATGAAGAACGATAATGGCGACGGCCAAGGCCGTGATGGTACCGAGCTTCATAAAGGTCGAAAGATAGTCCCTCGGCGCCAACAGCAGCCAGACCGGCAATACCGCAGCGGCAAAGCCGTAAGCTATGATCATGAAGGCCAGTGATTCGCCGTCGAAATCAAACCAGGACCTCAAGGGATGATGGTCAACCACCCCGCCGCCCCACACGGCAAGCAATAACAGCGTGACGCCGATCACCGTCGACTCGATGACGCGTCCGGGACGCAGCTTGGTCATATAAAAACCAACCACCATAGCGATCGGTATCGTCGCGCCCACCGTGGATGTAGCCCAGGGACTGTGCTTCATTGCGTTCACCACAATCAGCCCTAAAACAGCGATGAGTATGATCATGATGCACATCACCCCCAACATGGCGATATTCCCCCCCAAGGGCCCAAGCTCATCCCGGGCCATCTGCCCCAGCGAGCGCCCATCGCGGCGAATCGAGCAGAAAAGGATCACGAAATCCTGAACACAGCCACCCAGAACAGCTCCCACCAGAATCCAGAGCGTTCCAGGAAGATAACCAAATTGCGCGGCAAGGGTCGGCCCAATCAGCGGGCCGGGACCTGCAATGGCTGCAAAATGGTGCCCAAAGACAACCCACCGATTGGTCGGTACGAAATCCCGCCCATCCTCGAATCGCTCCGCGGGTGTCGCCCGCTCTCCGTCCAGCACCAGCACCTTGGCCGCAATGAACGCGCTGTAGAAGCGATAAGCGAGGGCATAAATACAGAGGGCGGCGGTAACAAACCAGAGACTATTGACAGGTTCGCCGTGATTGAGGGCAATGCCTCCTAGCGCGGCAGCGCCAAGGATGGCGATAGATAACCAAAGAAATCGGGAGAGAAGGGACATACGATTCATGAAAAAGTCGTTGTTGAAAAAATGTTTAACGCTGCGCGGTTATGAGCCTATTACAGCATGCGCCAAGACTCCAGTGAGACTTCATCTCATTGATCAAAGGATCGCCCGAAGACCATGACATAACCGTTTAATCCCTACCCTGACGTTCCGAGGCTCTAGTGCGCCAAAGGCCACCCGAAGGGAACATTCTTGCTCCATTCCGAAGGCAGATCCTGGAATAACGGCCACCCCATGCTCCCGGATAAGACGCTCCGTCAACCTTAAGGGATCGCCCTCGTCATCGAGTGTCAAAAACGTGTAAAACGCACCTTCAGCCTCTGAAAACTTTAAGGGGAGTCTCGCCCTAGAGAGCTCCTCCAGCACCATTTCCCGGACTTCAGCCAACGCGCCCCGAGAGGCTTCGAAGACGACGGGACCCTCCCGAAGCGCGGCGGCCGCCAAGGCCTGGGCGATCCTCGGCGGGCAGATCAGGTGGGTATCCTGGATCTTATTGAGATGCGGCAGCAGCGCTGCCGGTGCCACCAGATAACCGACCCGCCAACTCGCTAATCCATAGGACTTTGACATCGAGTAAATAGCCAAGGTGTGGCCCGCCGACCCCTCAATCGACGCCGGAGAAAAGTGCCGTCGTCCCTCCCAAACAAAAGCGTCATAGGCTTCATCTGACACAAGAAAAAGCCCCTGATCCTTGACCATCTGATCGAGCGCCCGAAGATCGGCCTCAGGATAAACTGCACCGGTCGGATTGTTGGGTGAGACCATAACGATGGCCCGCGTCCGAGAAGTGATGGCCGCCCTGATAGCCGCGAGATCAAGACCATGGTCATGCGGGCGGGTAGCGACCCCAACCGGAACGCAGCCCAGCATGCTGACCGCCATTTCCTGATTGAAATACCAGGGCAAGGGCAGAATAATCTCATCGCCAGGATCTGTGATGGCCATCATGGCATGAACAAAGGCCATATTGGCCCCCGCAGTGACCAACAGGCAACGATCGTCGCCGACTTCAACATGATGCGCCTTGAGGAGTCGCTGCCGAATCGCCTCCAGAAGATCAGCATCACCCGCCACGGGACCATAAAGATGATCCTCCGGCGCCTTTCCAAAGGCCTTAGCAACAGCGAGCGCTGCTGGCGAGGGACCAAAGCTGACGACCCCCTGCCCCAAAGAAATGGTCCCAGGATGCTGCAGAACCCAGTCAGCGACGGTTGGAATAATAGGCGTTTTTACAACGTGAAGGCGTTGGCTGCCTAAAAAATGGGATTCGGGCATTTAACATTCCCTAACGATTCAAGGAGAAGACGAAACCAAGACAGCACCATGAGCCATCGGGTGAACTAAAAAGGGCTATTTCCCGAGCCCTTCAGGTAGAACCTGTGCTAAAGTTTAGCGCTTCACTGGGTAATTGCGATGTCTCTTCCTGATCACATTCTCACGGCCCGCTGGGTGATCCCAGTTGAGCCTCATAACACGGTGCTTGTAGACCATGCTGTGGTTATTCGAGAAGGCCGTATTATCGATTTATTGCCGATCACCGATGCTATGGCCCGCTATCAAGGGGTCCCTACCGAATCTTTTCAAGACCATGTTCTGATCCCTGGGCTCATCAATGCCCACACCCATGCGGCCATGTCCCTCCTTCGGGGGATCGCCGATGACCTCCCGCTGATGACCTGGCTGGGACAGCACATATGGCCCCTGGAACAACGCTTTGTCGGAGAGATGTTTGTTCGCGATGGCACTGATCTTGCGATCGCTGAAATGATCCGGGGTGGCGTAACCACCTTTAATGACATGTATTTTTTTCCTAACATCACCGCTCAGCGCGTCGTGATGTCGGGCGTTAGGGCAACCCTCGGCATGATCCTCATCGATGTCCCGACGGCATGGGCGAGAGGTCCGGATGAATATTTCGAAAAAGGACTCGCGCTTCGGGATGAATACCTTCATGACCCGTGGGTCCAGTTTGCCTTTGCACCGCATGCACCCTATTCCGTATCCGACGCCCCACTGAAACGGGTTGCAACCTTAGCGGCCGAACTGGATCTTCCCGTTCACATGCATGTCCATGAAACCCTTGATGAAATAAATCAAAGTATTCAAAAATTCGGCGCGCGGCCCCTCCAGAGACTCTATCAACTCGACCTCTTAGGACCCCACTTCATGGCGGTCCACATGACCCAATTACTCGACCAGGAGATCGAGCTGATCGCCGAATCTGGCGCGACCATCGTCCACTGCCCCGAATCCAATCTGAAACTCGCCAGCGGCTTTTGCCCCATTGCCAAACTCGATGCCCAAGGAATTAATATTGCCCTCGGCACCGATGGCGCTGCCAGCAATAACGATCTCGACATGCTGGGCGAAATGAGGACCGCCGCCCTCTTAGCCAAAGGGGTCGCGGCTGATGCAAGCGCTGTCCCGGCATCCCACGCCCTCCGCATGGCGACACTCGGGGGTGCAAAAGCCTTGGGACGAGACGCCGATCTAGGCTCGCTCGAAGTCGGAAAATGGGCCGATATCGCGGCCGTCAGGCTCGACGACATCGAGAGTCAACCCCTCTTTCACCCCCTGTCAGCTCTCATTTACGCCGCCTGCCGCCACCAGGTCAGTGATGTCTGGGTCGGCGGCAAGCGCCTTCTTAAGGATCGCGAATTAACGACGCTTGATCTTCAGGACCTCAAAAGCAGAATCAGCCACTGGCGACAGAAACTGACTGTCCCAGCCACTCAGGACGATCGGCCCATCGCCCACTAGCAGGATATCTTCATGACCCTTAACGACAACGTCCACGCCCACGAGATCGAGAAGTTTGGCGCCCAAGCCGACCACTGGTGGGACCCGCGCGGGGAATTCAAGACCCTGCACGCCGTCAACCCGCTTCGCCTTCAATTTATTCGCTCTCATACCTCTTTATCCGGTCAGCGCGTCATTGACGTCGGTTGCGGCGGTGGCATCCTCAGTGAAGGCCTCGCTCAAGCGGGCGCGCTGGTCACCGGGATTGATCTCGCTGAGGAGTTAATTGTGGTGGCCAAAGCCCATGCTGAAACTGCACAGCTGCCGATTAGTTACCAACTGATCAGCGCCGAAGCCATGGCCGCAGAACACCCTGGAAGCTTTGACATCGTCACCTGCATGGAAATGCTAGAGCATGTGCCGGACCCGGAGTCTATCGTCATAGCCTTAGCCCAACTGGTCAGGCCCGGCGGCCACCTCTTTTTCTCAACGCTCAACCGTAAGCTTAAAGCCTATCTTCTGGCCATTGTCGGCGCCGAATATGTCCTTCACATGATCCCCAAGGGAACCCATAACTTCTCGGCCTTCATTCGGCCCTCAGAACTGGGTCGCTGGACGCGGCGCGGGGGGCTTGAACTCCTGGGGATGGAAGGGGTGGTTTACAATCCTCTCACAGGCCAATTTAACCTGAGCCCCAAGGATATCGATGTCAACTATCTAGCGGCCTTTAAGCGGCCCGCCACATGAGACAAAGGGATCCATCCATCGGGACCATAGAAGGGGTCTTGTTTGATCTTGATGGAACCCTCCTCGATACCTCCGCTGATCTGGTGGCAGCAGCCCATTGGGCCCTTAGCATGGCAGGATTGCCCGCTTGTCCCATCGACGAAGTAAAACCGCATATTTCTGGCGGCGCCAGAAGTATGCTCGGCTACTGGCTGGTCAAAACACTCGAAAATCGTCCCGTCTTCAACTTTCCGATCAGCAACATCGTCAACAAGATCAACGAACCACTCTTCGACCGTCTGATCGAACACATGATGGAGCGCTATGAAGCCCACCCGGCCAGGCACACCCAGTTCTTTGCTGGGATGGAATCTGTTCTTGATACCCTCGATGAGCAGCAGATTCCCTGGGGTATCGTGACCAATAAACTCACCCGCCATACCCAACCGGTCATTGAAGCACTCGCGCTCCAGCAACGCGCCCAGTGCATCATCAGTGGTGACACCACCCCGCACGCCAAGCCTCACCCCATGCCTTTACTGGAAGCCAGTCAGCGGCTGGGGATTGATCCCAAGCAATGCGTCTACGTCGGCGATTCAGCCCGAGATATCGAAGCGGGCCGACGGGCCGGCATGGCCACCCTGGCGGCGCTTTATGGCTACATCGCAGCCGATGATGATGTGGCGTCTTGGGGTGCTGATGGTGCCCTTAAGGCCCCGACGGATTTGATCCACTGGATCGAGGGACAAGATGGCCTTTAAGGCTCTCCTAGGACGGACTTACCTGATCACTGGCGCCAGTGGTTGTCTTGGCGGCGTTGCCGCTAGAACCCTGGCGCTCGAAGGCGCCACGGTCATTCTCATGGGCCGTAACATCAAGAAGTTGGAGTCACTCTACGACGCACTAGAGGCCTCTGGTACACCACAGCCAGCGATCTACCCGCTCGATCTTGAAGGTGCTCAAGAAGGGGATTACGCGACCTTGGCCGATCGACTTCAAGAGTCCCTTGGGAGACTGGATGGCATCATCCATTGCGCGGCCGATCTTGGGCACTTGACACCCCTCTTTGGAATGGACGGGAATGGCTGGCAACGGCTCCTAAAAATTAACCTTCTGGGCCCCATCTTACTGACCCAGGCCCTCGTGCCCTTGATTCGACGTTCAGCCGGGGCTGTTGTCTTTTTTGGCGACTCTGCTGTCGGGGAGGGGAAGGCTTTTTGGGGTGCCTATGGTGTCTCCAAAGTAGCGCTAAGAGCCTATGCACGCATCCTTGGCGCCGAGAATGAAAGCGCTAAGATGGTGAGTGAGGTGTTGACTCCAGGACCTATCCGGTCCCCCATTCGCCTCAAGGCATACCCCGGCGAAGCGCTGAACAGCCTTAAGGATCCAGAGGATATCCAAGAGGCCTTGCTCAGGCTGTGCCTTCATCCATCGTCCTAAACGGACTTTTTTACCAGGGAAAAAACTTATGACGATGACAGGATACGGGCGGGAAAGCATTTGCCTTCTTCGCGATGTTAATGTGGTCCGGATTCCCGATGGAACCCCCGATCAACTGCCGAAGGGACACCTCATCACCTTGTCGCAATCACTCGGCGGTCACTTTACCGTCCTTGATGAAACCGGCCACATGGTTCGCATTGCCGGTGAAGACGCCGATGCCCTGGGTAAAGAACCGGCCATCCACAGCGCCATCATCAGTGGAACCGATCCTGAAACCGTCGAAAAGAACATCTGGGACGTTCTAAGGACGATCTACGACCCGGAGATTCCGGTCAATATCGTCGAGCTGGGTCTGGTCTACCATTGTGGCCTCAAGCCCCGAAAAGAGAGCGACTTCGAGGTGCATATCATCATGACGCTCACCGCCCCAGGCTGCGGGATGGGGCCCGTCCTGCAGCTCGATGCCGAAGCGGCCGTCAAGGCGCTTCCCGGGGTTCACAGCGTTCGGGTCGAGGTCGTCTTTGATCCACCTTGGTCGCGCGACAGGATGAGCGAGGCCGCCTTGCTGCAGCTCGGCATGATCTAGGCCTTCGCGGGCGCTGTTTGAGACCACCTTGATCAAGGGGTGCGATGGGCTCCATCGGGGTCATGGCGTCCCACCCGAGGCCATGCCACCACCAGCGCTACGGCGCTCACCAGCGAAGCCCCAAGGAACATCGTCTCAGGACCAAACCGCGTCCAGCATTCTCCGCTGATGACACTCCCCAAGGCGCCGCCAAGACCATAGCTAAAAGCACTGTAGAGTGCCTGCCCCTTGGCATGGTGTGCGCCCTTGAAGTATCGGTGAATCAGTGCGATAGACGCCGCATGAGCCGATCCAAAGGTGCCGGCATGAAGGATCTGAGCCACCATCAAGCCGATGGGGTGGGTCAGCCCAGCACCCAGCATAAGCCAACGAATAGCGCTTAGCACAAGGCTCGATAAATAAAGAGCCCTCAAGGAAACATGTCGCTGTAAGCGATGAAACCAAAGAAAAACCACGATTTCAGCGAACACACCGAGCGCCCATAATTGTCCAATGACGGCATCCTTATAGCCTTCTAAGCCCAAAAAAACCGAATAAAAGGCATAAAAGGGGCCATGGGCCACCTGCAGCAATAAGCCAGACAGCAAAAATTGAATCACTTCCGGGCGGGCCAACATGGCGACCCAGCGCGGTGCAGTCTCTTTTGGCAAACGCTCTTTAGCGTCAGGAACCATGAGGCTCGCGAGCCACTGAATCAATAATAAAATCGCCAGAAGCTCGGGAAGACGCTCCAAAGGCAGGAGACCATCGAGCCATTCCCCAACAACAAAGACACTCAGCAGAAAACCCATCGACCCCCATAAACGGATACGGCCATAGCGCCCACCTGCCTGTAAATGATTGAGGGTGAGGGTCTCAAAGAGCGGGAGACTGCCGTTCCAGCTAAAGCTGAATAACATCATGACCCCGCCAATCAGCCAAAGATTGTGGCGATCAAGGAAAACCGGCAGAAATCCCACAAAAGAAAGCCACGAAACCCAACGAACAAGCCGCAAAGGCTGATGGGTTCGATCCGCCCACCAGCCCCAAAAGCCAGGAGATAGGATCTTGGTCAACGGCACCAGGGCCATGATCAGCCCAATGTCGACCGCATCGTAGCCAACCCGGCTCAAATAGAGGGGCCAGTAGGGGACGAGGACCCCTAGAATCGCAAAGTAGGCAAAGTAAAAGAACGACAGTCGTCGAACAGGAACCGCTCTGAAATGCCTATGATTATCTGAACAATCTAGGCTTATCTCTTCCTGCTTCACAGAGACTGGTTTCACGCCGCCAAAGCAACGCCAGAGCCAG
>Ga0209829_10000302_pt1 | contig 46156 bp, 43 predicted proteins | sample C_140205_EF_Meta_FD_187311 | JGI IMG/M metagenome (GOLD analysis project Ga0209829, IMG submission 187311) | Freshwater microbial communities from Lake Croche, Canada to study carbon cycling - C_140205_EF_MetaG (SPAdes) (version 2) | ecosystem: Environmental > Aquatic > Freshwater > Lake...
TTCCAGTTGCTCTAGTACCGTTGGATGATGGTAATGGTGTAGATCGTTACGGTGTAGCGTGGCATAATAAGAATTTACGGGAGTGGAAGGATACTAGATCGAAAAGTGCGAAAGAAAAGGCGAACTATCAGCATTGGTGCGAAGTACGACTACTTCATTCGGTCAGGCAGTATCCTAAACAGTATAAGATATTGCCAGCGCGCAATTCGAGCCAACTTTTTGTGCTCGAAATGGTGTTTAAAAAGAAATAATCAAGCAAAGAGTATTTTTGGTGGTATTACCGCCATTGATAGTATACGGAACGCAAGTATAAACACGAAGATATTGCCAAGCATTAGCTCAAATGACGCCAACGGCACTGTTGGATCATTATTTAATAGAACACTTTTCATCAGTTCAGACATACTTGGAAATCCATCTTCTTTCTCGTATTTTGTAAATATACATTGCTTATAAACACGTTGGGAGACTATAATAAATACAAGTAATCCTAAGATAAAGAAGCACTCTTGAAAGTTTGTAGAAAACAGTGCTCCAAATATGACTAGGGAGCATAGTACAAAGTGCCATATACGTATTGCCCAGGCGCGTAGTATAACAAGCACTCCTGACGAAGTAAGGACACCCATCTTACTATAGCCCCCGTTTTAACTAAATGAAACAACCACTTCGCACTCGTGAATATTTACCTTCTTCATAGCTGACGTGGTAAGCTCGCAGCGCTTCTTACGGGAGGATTTCTCCGCCCCGCCTACTAACCCAGCGCCAGCAACCGGTGGCGTAGCGACAGAAATATCAGAGCCGACCGCCGACCCCGCACCGGATCCAACACTATTTGTTAGAGACTCAGATGCCCCCGCTGATACTGTGCTATTTGAGCGCGAATAATGCTCCTTGAGTGTATTATTCATATCCTTCTCAATGGATTCACGGTTTGTTAGAACGTAGTCATAGATATCCTTTTCAATGAACCAACGGAAGAAGTTAAGCTGACCGACGGTGGTGACAAAGGGTGTTTGACCACGCGCTTCAAACTGAATACGCTCGCGGCGACAAAACGGGTCAAAAAGGCGTTTCGAATATGCATTAAGTTCGCGCTTGTAATTGAAATAAACAAGAAAATGCCGGTTTTCCTTGGTAAATGAGGTATTCATCTTCTTAGCATAGTTGGTCACGAAGTAATCAACAAGGCGTAGGCTAATTTCAGAATTGCCTTGTAAAATCGATAGTAACTTCTCTAGGTTGCCCGGAATGGTATAAAATTCTTGTAGCCATAGGACGACTTGGTCCTGCTTACATAGTACGCGCTGCTTCGGGTTTTTGAACGTAACTGCGCGGCGCTCTAGACCTAAAGGTCCAAGGGGACCTAACGGTCCAACAGGTCCAACAGGTCCAAGGGTATTTGTAAGTGTAGGATGGTCTGACTCGGTCATCGTGTTCTAAGCATAGAAAAAGAACATACATTTTAAACCATAACCAAACGAGGCAACGTTTCAGTCCGTATAAAATCCACAGATGCCTAAGTAGGAAGGGCAGATGTCTGTAACCGTTTTTTTGGCGAATAAAGGGTTTACCCTACCCGCAACCGATTTTGACGAACGTCGACGGGAAGCCTACTTTAAAAATCCGAAGGATCCTAAGAATCAATTATTGCCGGAAGAAGATAAGATTTTGACGGAATTGGGAATTAATAAAGAAAACGCAGACTGCTTAACACAGTATTTAGCTCGATTTTTCAAAGAGTTACCGAAATGTCAATCAGACGCCAGTCTCACATTATCGAAAGATTGCGAGGTTGTACAATATGTACTATGGGAGACATTGCTAGCAGCACGCACACGCGGTGAAATGATGTATGATGAAAATTGGAAAAAGAAGCATCCGTTGGCGGATGTATCGGTTGCCATCAATAAACAGATTATTAACGATTTGAAACCGAAACCGGAAGCATTAAATAATGTGGATCGTATATTTACACTAATAATGAAAGGCTCCGTCCCGGTAGCATCTCCTATTTCAGAAATGGCATCCACGCTAATTAAGGACGTTGTTCAACCTAAGCCAACAGATGTTGATAAAGTATTTACCTTAATTTTGCCTGGTCAGGCAGATGAGAATCCGAAGCCCGTCACTCCGTCGCCTTCGCCTTCTGAAGCGGCACAAGACAACGCAGGTTCTGCAATAACAGCACCATCTGTACGTTCCGAATTATCTACATCAAGTAAATCATCTTGGTTTACACGCAAAAGTAAGACACCATTTACAAAAAATGGAACACAAGTAAATTTCAATGGTCCAGCAACCGCGTCGAACAGACCTTCCTGGTATACACGTAAGTTTGGTAAAAAGCCGTTAAGCGGCGGTCCACCGACACAAGGGTATATCAATTTAGGTGGTCCAAATGATACGTTCCAAGGTGAAAATCCTATGTTGCGCCAACGTTCACCTATCAATCATGAAGGTGAAACCCCGTTAAGCAGCGGTCCACCGACACAAGGGTATATCAATTTAGGTGGTCCAAATGATATGTTCCAAGGTGAAAATCCTATGTTGCGCCAACGTTTACCTATCAATCATGAAGGTGAAACCCCGTTTACACAAAGATCGACAGAAATACCATTGGGCGGACCCGAGCATGAGGAGCTATCCGATAATCACCAAGGCGAATCTCCGTTTACACAAAGATCAACGGAGATCAATTTGGGAACAACACCGGCAGGTATATTAAGTGTTGTGCCTGATGCGGCGACAATCAACAACCAATGCCAAGGAAAGCCTAGACCGACTAATCGCGAAAGTCACGAAGAGGAGTTCAAGCGTTCACTTTACTACTTTTATTCGGTCAAGAATCAGGAAGCTATAGATTTAAAAAATCCGTCATTAAACCAAGAGACCGAAACAAGATTTATAAATGATTGGGGAAAAGCAATAAAAAACGCAAAGGATAAAATTTCGGCTTCCCTAAAATTCTTAGACGTTCCAGAAGATAAATTAATGGACCTGAATGATTTATACCGTAATTTCATTAAAGGTGGTACTCAAGGCACAAACCCAATCTTAGCATACGGATGTAATAAAATAGGAGAAACGGCGTCAGGTTTTCTTGAGCGTTTCTATCAATCAGTGGAACGAACACCCAGTGAACGCACCTACTTTTTCCAACACGCAGATTGGTCTTCAGGAACAGGAAGCCATATTAATTTAGAAACACCTACCTCAGTGAACGCAGTAGATATTTCGGTTCGTGATACAAAAGTAGACCAACAGTATAAAAATGCGGATATTCACAATCTAACAATTCTTACAACGCGGGATATTAATTATGTCGAAAGTGATGCTTTTGGGTTTAACTATAATATTCAAGGTAGACATATAACCGATTACCTCCTTATTCGTGATCTATTTGCGAAGAACAAGAATTATGTGTTGGATATTAGCCCGCAGTTGATATACTTATTCTATAAGGAGCGTAATATTCCTCGTCCTACACCAGATGGACGGTCCATCACAATAAATGAGGCATTCTTTAAGAATGCGTTCGGTGGTAATCATATACCACCACAATTGTCATCCAATCTACAAGTTCAGGCACAAGTAAATATGGCATATTATGCAATATGTAATGCGATTACAGCAGCTGATAATAAACCGTACAAGTTTTACTCAAAACCTACCTCAAGCAAGTTACAAGATATCATAGAATGGTTAGAAAACGCCACACCACGACAATATCAAACAATAATGAATTTAATGAAGTGGGCTGTGCCGATGGAAACACCTATCCAACAAGCGGTGCTCTTGGATCTTTTCAAGTCTGTAGCGAAGAAGCCACAGTCCTTCTTCAACAAGATGTTTACAAGGAAAAACAAGGCGAACAAATCGCGAGCAAAAACTCTTAAAAATAATGCAGCGGAGGTAAATGCTGTAAGTAGATTACCACAGTTTTCGGCAATAATTGCGCCACCACAACAGCAGCCACCTACAACAATTCGTCCGCTACCAAATACACGGGGAATAATGCCTATTGAATCGGCGCGTCAACAGCAGGTACCGCAGCGATTATTGTTAGAAGCCCCAGAACGCCCTAAGAGAGATACAAAGGGTAAGAATAATACAGCAGCTATACTACAAAAAGCAAAAGCAAAAGCAAATGCGAATAGATTTCTACAGAGTTCCCAAAGTGAATTAAATACAATGCGAGCACAGTCACGGCAAGAGGCACAAGCAACGGATGATGATCATACTATTGTATTACAGCCGCCACATGCACCAACGCGCACATTTACACAAAGATTTAGAAATATGTTTAAAGGAACGAAAAAAAATACAAAGGTCGCTACTGTAAATAATATACCTTATTATGAAAATGGTGCCGATCAGGATGTACCACCGGCACCGGCAACACCGGCAGCACCGGCACAGGCACGGGCACCAGCGCCAGCACCATCGCGCCTAGATCAAATAGATGCAGCCATTGCCCAACATGAAGCTACAATACGCGAACTGAATGTAATCATCGCCCAAAAGACAGGCGAATATCAAACAAAGAAAGACCAAGCCGTTGTTGCCGGCAAACAGCGAAACACTGCCAAATCAACGATTGTTAGAAATTTAGCAAATAAAAAAGCATTAAATTTTACAAGATCTGCTAGGACAATAAATGGTGAACTTACAAAATCTAGACAACGATTAGCCGTATTACAACAGTCATTACAAAAACTTCAAAATGAGAAAACCGGTCTTGAAGAAAAAGTATTAGCGGATACAAGAGCGGCATTAAGAGGAGCCCGTGAACAAAATGCTGCCATTTCACGTATTATTCAACCTCGTATTAGTCCAGAAGAAGAAGCGTCTCTTCAAGAGGAGTTAAATGCGCTATAGCCCGGAATAATCTGTAAAAATAATACATTTACCTAATAATAGAGTATGGCTACATTATTAGGCAATACAATTGAAAATGACGTCGATACTGTAAAACTTCGACAGGACTCTCCACTGGGATATTCGTCTAAGGATGTTGAAGCATTGATAGACTTTGGAATTCTTACAAAAGTAAATAATACTCCTGTCTACAATCCCAACCTTAAACTAAATGCGAATCAGATTCGTGATTTCTTGAATTGGGTTGTGGGTAAACGAACCCCACCCCTACCCGATTTAGTTCGTAAGATTTTATGTCTAAAACGCGCACGTATTGTAAATAGTCGAGAAAGCTTAGGGACAAGTCGTAATTTACGAACAGGTGGAAGCCGAATCATAGCAGAGATTGATACAATGCTAAATGATGACGGTGTTAAAAATCCCGAAGATAAAGAGAAATGCCTAACGCAGTCAGCCGGCAAGTACGATTCAAGGGGTGGAGCACAGGCTGCTATGGCAAATGCAAAAGCCGGACCTACCGGCGCAAAGGGTGAAACGGGTCCTACAGGTCCTACGGGTCCGAAGGGAGATTCGGTTCCTGCAAATGCGATTGGTCCTACAGGTTTAGCAATTGGCGCAACTGGCAGCCATTGTACAACAATTGTCAATTGTGATAGCACAGCTGTGATTAAAGAAATTAAAGATTTACAGACATCAGTCAAGACAATATTAGAACTTCTTGCAACAACTCCTATTACTAAGAATGGTGTAGTGGGTAAAGATCTAAGTGGCGCAGATCTAAGTGGTGCGGATATAACTGATGAGGATATAAGTAGCACAAATACTGAATCGGCACACTCTGTTGCGAGCAATGTTCGCGCTCTTCAGTCAAATACAACAGATTTAACATTGATTCTTGACCGTTTAACCCAAATGGAAAGTAAACTTCGCGACGTGATTCAATCGTCATCTGTTGTACAAAAATCGTCGGATGCAGTTAGCGCAGCAACAGACGGCGATCACACAGAACTGAAGAAATTATTGGAAGAGATTTTAGCGATCTTAAAGAGCCCTAAGGGAACAACTATGCCAGAAGGAGCAGTTGTAGAAGAAAATGCGGAAAAAGTCAAAGAATTTACTGAAAATCCAGAGATACTTCGCATACTACAAGAGATTCAAGTACAGGTGAATCAGATAAATGGAACCGATCCTGATAATTCAATCCTACAGATTGTTAAAAATATTAATACACAACTTGGGGAAGTGAAGGAGACTGTTATTAATAATCCGGCACGTATTATTGAGACAATTAATACGATTTTACCTGGAGTCAATGAAGGAATCGCGCGTTTGGAGTCTCAATTTGCGGCTGTATTAGGCGGTATAAGTAACATTCGTAGTAATATCAGCAATTTAAGTGGAAAAATTCCTGCGGACCGAACGGAGGAAATCCTTGCTGCTATACGTGCAATACCCCCGTGCCCACCACCAGTTGATTATGGACCGCAGTTTACACACATTGATGAGTCTGTTAAGACAATGTATGCTGCTGTACAACAAATTGTAGGAGAGGATTATAGTCGCCGCTTTAATGAGTTGAATCGCAAGGTGGATGACCTTATGACGCTAATGCGTAGATGCTGTGGTGAGGGTAATCTGGCACTGACAAATGATGCGGCTGCTGCCCCTGAGCCTGTAGTAGGACCTTATGAACTGCCTGTGCTGCCAGCGCCAGCACCAGCACCAGCACCAGCACCAGCGCCAGCACCAGCGCCAGCACCGGCGCCAGCGCCACACACCGATTCAAACGCGCCATTGCTACTAGGAAATGCTAATTCAACACCCGCAAGACCTGGAACACCATATCCACTTACCGATTCTGACGCACCATTACTATTAGGAAATGCTAATTCAACTCCAGCAAGACCTGATATACCCCTTTCACTCACCGATTCAGATGCACCATTGCTGTTAGGAAATGCTAATTCAACACCGGCAAGACCTGGAACACCATATCCACGTACCGATTCAGATGCACCATTGCTGTTAGGAAACAACAATTCAACAGCAGCGCCAGCACCAGCACCAGCGCCAGCAGCTCCCCTTTCACTCACAAATATAAAACGCCCATTTTTACTAAAAAATAGAAATTCCTCATCAACAACATCAGACTTCAATGATGACAGGAGCGTGGAAAGCGAAGAAGGCGAAGAAGACAATGAAGGCGAGATGTATGACGAGAACGAAACTGAGGGCGAGACAGGCAAGTCAAGACCAGTCTATGAAAATAACTATACTGAAAATGAATACAAGCCGAAACGCCCTAGCTCTACACGATCATTAGGTCGATTTGTACCAGGACCAACTCGCCCCCGTAAACAACCGCCATTGGGCGAAAATGATCTCAATGAATTTGGAAACCCTATTGTATTACCGGCAAAGAAGGCAAAATCACCTGAACCAAAAATACATATTACTGCAAAGAGTAAGCTAGGTATAGGATTAAGTGATGCCATCACACTTGAACGACCAAAGGGAACTCCTCAATCCGCCGCATTCAGACGCCAAAAGTTATCTCAGTTAGAAGAGCTACAAGCTGATCATACATATTCTAAAAATCGCACACTTGAAGTGGTTCAGCCACATATAACAGAATTCCTATCTGAGTTTGCTGAAGACGGACGCCTCAAGCAACGTCTTCGCACATGTGAAATACCTATTAACGAAGATAGATGGCGCGACTACCTCACCAATCTATTTGATGTCATTAGTCATATTCCTGATAAGACCGCCACCCCAGGCTGTCATATTAAATTTACTCGCGGTGGTAAGCGCAGTAAAAGAATTTCGAAGACCCATACAAGAAAGCTACGTAGATGAATATTCTTCTGAAGGCAAAGTACAGTTTTTACAGCGCCCTGGTTTTTTTCCTTGTAGCCAATCCTGAGACCTATAAGATCACCGATTGGATGTTTAGCAGTGTTATGCCAGAAATAGCAAATAGCGCCGGTGCCCCCACCCCAGTTGGCTTATTCTTTCACACCCTTATTTTCTTTGTAGTCATATTATCGCTAATGATGTTTCCGCGCGATTAAATATCGCCCGGCTAGTTAAGACGAAGCCGTAATGGTGCAACAAGCAACCCGTAAATACCATCCTACTCGTTATTACGCTGGTCTCAGTAAGACCCAAAAAGCAAAGCGTTATAAGGAGATTCAGCATTTTGGCAAAATCGATTGGCGGTCACCAAAAGCCTACACAGGTTTCAAGACCGACAAAGGTGTTAAAACAAAAACATCGTCCTACACGGAGCAACTTACCCGTAAGTTTAAACAACTCGGCGTCGATCCAAACAAGACCAAGTCCCTTAAAGCAAAAGCAAAGGTGACTGGCGTCCCACTCCGTTACCTAAAAGCCAGCTATAACCGCGGTCTAGCCGCCTGGCGCACCGGTCACCGACCAGGCGCTACCCCGCAACAGTGGGGCTATGCACGAGTCGCCAGCCTTCTTGTGTGCGGCAAAACCGCCCAAGGACCCGATTCTGATATTGTTCGTGATGCCAAAAAATCCTCTAAATCCGCCCGCAAGTGGTGGAGTCATTGCCCGTAACCCGCCGGCGCCACACCATTGTGCGTTTCAAGGTCCTTTTTCGCCTGCATAATAAGCGGAGGAATAAGTGCCATCGCATCTCGTGATACAAACCAACCGTTTGTTACATATTTGAACATACGATTTTGAAACATTGTTTCTATACGCGTCCAATGTGCCGCCTCGGTCCAATCAGGATGAATTCGTAATTGATACTGATAGCACCGATGAACCCGATACGAGCATAGTAGATCCGCTTGGCGTACTACGTGATACACGCGGTCCCAATCACCATGGTTAGGAAAGACCGGTTTTCTGTCCACAACTGCCCCACATAACTTACTATACGACATTGTAGTAATCATGGACAGAAGTGCGTCCGCCCGCGCATCAGACCATCCAATACTTGTTAGAAACTGATGGACGTGTAGGGATGCCGTGACAGGATCTACATACTTCTTATCTACACAGTCATGGAGAGCAGCGGCATACCTTACCATTGTCTTCTCATCTTCGCTAAAGGAATAATTCATCAACTTCTCGGCAAACTGGACACAGTCGCGTGAATGGGTGACATCGTGACTAGGGTCTATATTATACTCTTTACAGAATTTGTCGATGAAGTTGTACAGTATGTCCATTGTTGCCTAATAACTGTTTACTTAGTCGTATCTCAATTTTTTCGTTAAAGTCTACAAAATAGTTTCTTTTATTAAACTAATGCTATCATTTGTTATTATCCGGCATGTAAATTCAAAGATTACAAATCTATATTGGATAGAGTGTTATAAGTGTATTCGACAACTTTACAAAGATAATCCTATAATTATTGTAGACAATAATAGTAATTATGATCTTATAACAAATTTTGAACTGGTAAATACAACTGTTATTAACTCGGAATTTAAATGTAGAGGTGAATTAACGGGTTATTATTACTTTTATAAAACAAATACATCATCTCATGCTATTATTTTACAGGATTGTATGTTTATAAAACAATATATTGATTTTGGATCAGACAATATATTTTTATGGAATTTTAATGCGGATTGTGACAACCCGTCTGAAATTAGACATATGTTATCATTATTAAATAACAGTGAGGCACTATTAAGCATGTATGATAATAAATCTCAATGGAATGGTTGTTTTGCCTCTTGTTCTGTAATAGATCGTGAAACTCTTCAAATATTAGATGAAAAATATAATTTATTTGCATTATTAACTATTATAACAAATTCTCAATATCAAAAGGCATTTGAACGGGTGCTTGCAGTATTATTATGTTCTATTTATCCAAATATGTGCAATCGATCATTTTTTGGAGATATATTTAATTATATAAATGCTACAAATGGTTATGGTTGGGGATTTACATTCAACAATTATATAAATAATAATATATCCTGCCCAATCGTTAAAATATGGTCTCAACGATAATATAGGAATGATACCCCAACCGAGCCAACTTTTTAATAATAACCCGAAAGGGCATCCCAGACTCAAAACATTGGGCTATGGTACAGAAGAAAAGGCGATAAATTCGGTCAAGAAACTTAAGGCATACCCGACGCTATATCAGCATCAAGCGGCAACAACAATGTATTACCGTGCTAAGTACCACGCCAATCAAACAAAGAATATGAGAAAGGCAATGAAGGTGTATAGTAAGTTTCTGAAAACCCTCAAACATAAGAAGGGCAAAAAGTGAAGAGTACATATAAATACTACCATTGAGTAGAATGGCGGTATTTATAAAAAAGGTCGACCCCAACACTATAATGGATGAAGCAGAACTTCAAAACGTAGCGGCGTCTTATGGATTTGCGCCTAAAGTCCACTTAGTCACAGAGGATGAAATTCATATGGAAGACTTACAGGAAATGTGTATTGCTGATAAGTATGGCGAGGACCCAAAGGATATCCCACCGCGTATTTGGGTTTCTATTCGTAGTATAATTCATACATTATATTACAAAGAAGGTATTGAATATATTGATATTACTCCGTACAATTTTATTGAAAAGGATGATAAGGTATATATTATTGATTTTGGACACGCCAGTTACTACAAATCAAAGGAAATGATGAACTGGTTTATCAAGCAGTTTCTGGACGACGGCGTCAATACATGGAATCCAGATTTTAAGTAGCTGCCGAAGCACGAAGGAGCGCATCAATGTATAAATTATACGCCTTCTGCTTACCGATATATCCGTACGTTTTGGACCATTTGCCTGGAATATTCAACTTATATGTTGAGAAAAACGCTTCGATCGTTTTTTTGATATCTTCACTCAGAATATCAATGTCACCCATAAGCCCGTAGTCCTCCCCCAAAACACATAGAACTTTTTCATCCATTCCATGCTCGTCTTCCATCACCAGCGCACCAATAATATAGGCATTGTAAGTCGTATTATTTTTAATATCACCTCGCGTGTGAAGAATTAGTGCATCAAGTTCATCGCCATCAGAGCCAAGTGTCCCAGGAAAAAAGCCGTAGGCAAACGGGTACGGATGAGTCGCTGGCATCACTCGGTCAACCACAAGTTTTCCAGCCTTCTTATTATATTCGTATTTGATAAGACCCCCCTTCTCAATCTCAATATACACAGGAAACGCAGGATCCATCGGCATAATGGTTTGTATTCATAGAAAGAAACGTGTTTAGATAACCTCACAAAAATTGACCTAAATCTGTAATAATAATCAAATACCATAATTAAATAAAAATGGGATTCGACCTGAATATTCATGCCGATCTACTAATTTGTTCGGATACAGGAAAGCCTTACTTCTATATTCCTGATGGTTCTCGTATGCGTATTTATGACTTATCAAAACTCACAGTTCCAAAGGAGCATCGGCGATTCTTGAATCAACGTGGAGGTATCTTTCACGCGTATACAACATGTGTCTTTGACAATAATGATATTACTAATGTCTCTGTTTACGAATTTCTAGAGAAGTATCCGTCTTGGGACACAGTCAAGACCTATGACGAGGAGTGTAATTATTGGACGGAAAAGGATCATAATGAGTTCAAGGCGGCACTGGAATGGTTTAACCATGATTGTATTACGTATAGGATCGATTGGTCATATTAATGACCGCCGCACAACAACTTTTAATTTTTTCATGTCCACACGTAGGGGTATGCGTTACGACATACTATTATTAATTCTAGGAACAATTTTACTGCTTGTCCTAGTTACAAAACATTCCGCAACAAAAGACACCATTTTCCTATGTACCACGTATTTTGACTGCCCGAAGCGTGATAGTTGGGCAATGTTTCAACAGGGAATAAATAAACTACTTATCCTTCACACCCCACAAACTCTCAACCGTATTGATAAATGGGTTGTTGTCAATGAATACTCACCGCATCCGAAAGCAAATTGGGCAAAACTTGTAAAACAGCAGTATCCATTTATCACCTTTTTACAAAAGAGCCAGCAGGACGCTGGGCAAGTTAAATCTCTGAATATGTTGCTCAAGTATATACCTCCATATAAGTATTGGTTTCATTGGGAAGAAGGATGGAATCCAACGCGCGCATTTCTTCCACAAGCATTTGCTATTATGGACAGCACCGATATTACACAATTACAACTAACAAAGAATCCAAATGATAAGTTTGACTGGATGACACGTACAACAGAACCCAAAACGTGTACAGCTGACTTTTGTATTATTCATCATTCGCAGGAGTTAGATGAGAATTTAGGCGAAACAAAGGTAACGACAAAAGAGAAGATCTTTCGTTATTGGCCTCTATATTCTCTACAACCATCGCTCAACCGTATAAGTTTCTATAAGTTTGGCGATTTTTCAACAAAGATATTTCCGTCACCGGTCGTATCAGAATACGATTTTGGTCAACGTTGGTACATACGTGGGGGTATAAAGGGTGTTCTTAAGGACGGAGCGCTCAAACGCCCAAAAAACTACATCAGCACTCACGACTAATCAACGGTGACTTAAATCCACCAAGCAATAATTAACTAAATGACACACGTTCAATATGCGTCCGATCTTCATTTAGACCACCTTGCTCCCAATATAGAATTTAAATCACTTGTTACTCCTGCTGCGCCTATTCTTATATTGGCGGGTGATATTGCCTCGGTATGGACCTCAATCTATGGCAAATTTCTCCACTGGTGCTCGGTAAACTGGCAACACGTCATTCTTATCGCAGGAAACCACGAGTATTTCTGCCATAGAGACCACCCGCGTAGCCGTCAGGAAACCGAACAGCATATAAGGAATCTCTGCCGTTTTCACTATAATGTTCATTTTTTACAGGCGGGACAAACCTACGTAATTCCTAACAAAAACATCGTTTTCATCGGCGCCACCTTATACTCAAATATCAGCAAAGATATTCACGACGATGTCCTTGTAAAGGGTGATTATACAAAGACCTTTATAGAACGTGACAATATACTCTGCCGAACGCATCCATCAGATCACGTAAATGCTCATAAACGCCATAAACAGGCGCTTGCTGATGCCATACGAGCAGTCCCACGTAACTATAAAGCTGTCGTTATAACCCATTATCTTCCTACCCATAGACTTTTGGAGCCTGAGTATAGATCAGACCGCTGGCGCTCTTGCTACGCCTCAAACATTGAGGACTTATTCAGACCGCCGGTCCGTGTGTGGATCTGTGGACACGGGCACCGCAGCGCCTATATCCAGGCAAAGAACAATATCCTTGTCGCTATGAACGCCCGAGGATATAAGCAGTACGAACTCAATCGTACAGTGGATGTTTATCAGCCAACGGTGGGGTTTATTCTTTAGTTGCGCCCGCGCCCGCGCCACCAACCGCAGCCAGTGTCTGCTTCAGCTTCTCCAAGTACAAAATACCGTCCATCAGCTCCTCCTGGGCGTGTTGGATCCAGTCCCCAGCCCCCAGATCCGTGCGGTCCAACGTGACCCCGTATTTCGTCACGCCCACTGCCGAACGCTGTAGAAACTTGGCAACAACCGCACGCACAATCGAATCCTCACACCTCTCCATCTTATAATTGTTAGAAATCCAGGAAAGTTTAGACCCCGTAATCACATAAAATTTGATTCCTTAACACCCTAAAAGGGTGATAAGCAATCAATGCATTCGGCACGTAAGATTATTCATACAGCTGCTGGACCAGCCAGTACAATTCACCTTCAATATGCCAGTAACTTATATATAACCCGTCACGAAAAGCCGCTGTTTCCGCTGTTTCTCAAACCCACGGCGCCCCATCTTGCCCTTGTTGGAAACATAGGACATCCTATGAGTGATTATTACAGTAGTTTCTTTACATGGGCAGCAGCACGTTGGACATCTATTATTTATATTCCTGGTGAAGTGGAACAGAGTATAACAAATACCACATACGATATTCTAAAACATCATCAAAATGTATTTATACTCACAACGCAAAATCCGTTCTACATTTATGAGCCGTATAAACTTGCGTTGTGGACCCCAACCGAGCCAAGTGCGTATAGGAAACTCTTCATCTTTACATATGGTTGCCAAGATCAACGCACCTTTCTAGAGCACCATGGAACTATTTATAGTCACGGAATCAATGGTATAAATGGAAAAATTCATACAAATTCTCGAGGATATGAGGAAAGCCCAGCGGATGGATTTAAAACTGACGCGGTTCTCACAATATCTTCTAAATAAATAGAAACACAATGTCGTCAAAGATGTACAAGATGACAGTAAAGGGTGTAATGAACTGGGCACAACACGAACTTGAGCATGTAGGCTACTTAGTAGGAGTCAATGATCCCGATATTCAATATGCATATGCGCAGAGCGTTGTGAATGGTATGCTTCATTTGCGCGACGCCCTTCTTGAACTTGTAAATGATCCGAACTACGCTACACACAAAGAAGATTTACAGCGTACACACGACAAGGTGGTCCGTGTTATTAAGCATCTTATTAAGGACTTTAAAGTTAATTTAGAAGATATTAAGACCTTTAACACTCGCCATGTGCTCGGTAATCTTTCTTACTTGAATAAAACAAAGAAGCGAGTTACCAGAAAAAATCGTCGCCATTAGTATAAACAATGGCAACCATCGGACGCACCAGCCATGCCTCGTACATGAACACGGCTCGCATCTCATATATTGCAACAGCAGCGTTCCAGAACAATATTTTCTTATATACGACAAGCATTGTAAATAATACAAATACTGGCACACTCACTGCGTGGTCTGTCTCAGCGGCGGCGAACCCCCCTGGCAATGGATCAACGTCTGCAACATGTCCGGCAGGTCGTGTTTTACGGGAGACGGGTCGTAAACTGTATCCTGGTGCGAATCCTGGCATTAATACGTACATGGTGGGTGTGTACGATGCACAGACGCAGCTCACCGGTTTTATTGACCCGAACTCGTCCGTCTACTCTCTCTACAATAACGATAAGCCGAATTTTTTAGCGGATGGCGTTGATGCGGCAACAGGTGTAGGAACGGATGCGGGCATGTCCATTTACACCTTAGGCAATATTACAGCGACTGGATTTATCTCTACTGCGAGCTATCTAACAACGGCGTCTACAATAACAGCTGGAACAGGTATTATAACAACAACTGGGCAGATTCGTAGTGCAACAAGTACAGTCATTACACCAAACGGCACAGTATCATTAAACGCTGCTCTAGGACAGGTATTTACCTATGCTGTATCAAACACAGTTGCAACTGAGACAGTCAATGCTACAAATTATACCAATACAGGTTCTATTGTATATTTCGTTGTTACACCAAATACCTCATCGTGCGTCATAACATTTGGTACTGGTTTTAAGAAGACAGGTACTTTAACGACTGGTACGGGTGGTACAGGCGGACGTTTTGTAGTCTCATTTGTATCCGATGGCAGCTTTTTATGCGAGTTTGCACGAACGGCGGTTCAGACGTAAACTATTTGAACATACTATATTTCATATAGTTAATTCAAAAATCAAGCCACAGGGAACGACGGGTCTGATAGAATGCCGCACTGACCCGCACCACCGTTGTACGTCTTGCCCTTGCCGAGTAGAATGTAGCCATTGACACCCCAATCCGCACCCCAAGAGTTCTTCACCTTCCAACTGTATTACCGACTTTAAATCTATAAACTAATTTTTTCTTCACGTTGTATAGGATGGCAAAAAACAATCGCCGTACACGCAAAACTACCCGCAAAAATAAACGCACGCGTAAAATTAATCGCAAAGGAGGGCAGCGTGCCAATGCAAGCACGTGCCCGCCGGGTCAGATAGGCGTGAATTTCAAAAACTGGGGTGGTAACTGCGGTCCATACAATAGTTCATACAAACTAATGATGGGAGTAACGTCAAACTAAATCAAACGGGCACAACTTGGCGTCCGTCTACACGCTCCTCAGGCGGCACATAGCGCAACCCGAGGAACGCAAAGATATCCTTTTCACTCTTCATACCCGGTGGTACAGGCGCTGCTGAGCCCTTGAGCGGCACCATTGTATGCTCATTGAGCGTATAGCCCTTATCACCGGCGTACTTACGGAAAGCTACGTTGAATTTATCGGAGCCGGTGAAGTATAGAAGGGCGTAGGCGTATTCAGCGGGTGTAGTCAGCAGTAGATCAAGGCGGCGCGCTTTTCCAGGTGCCTCTACCGAGCCAACACGCACATAGCCCATCCATTTCTTATCTCCGCTCACTAGTTCGTCAATAATGTAATTGGATTCCTTTAATGACTGAACAAAGGTCTCGAAACGGGCGTGCGCATCTGTCACAGACCCGCTCTTAGGCGTAAGAAGCATATCAATATCACCGCTATCGGCAGCACCGCGGCGGTAAGAGCCAACAATAACACCCTTGAGCCCCTTGGGTATAAACGCTTGTAGAACATCCTCGTGAACAGTCATTTCTTCGCGAGGAATGCGCAACACAGCGGTCGCGTGGTACTTGAGCCCCATCTTCTGAGTAGCATTGAGGAGTGATGGGTCTGCCGTAACAGCCGCAGATAGCTCCGCCACGCTTTTGATGCCGGCAGCCACAAGTTCGCGCGCCTTGACGGGACCAATGCCGTGAACCGTTAGCAGTTCATCGACTGCGTCAATAGAATATGTCGCCTTTACACGTTCTGCTGACGCCAATGATCCAGTTGCCAGGATTTCCTTGATTTTATCGGCAATCTTCTCGCCGATACCGGTCACGCCGGCAAGATCATCATAAGACCGAACAGGGTGATCTAGACGCTGGATTTGGTCCATAACCTTTTTGTAGGCGCGCGCTTTGAAGGGACCCGCTGACTCGCCCTTGGCAAGCTCGCCTTTACGCATAGTCTCAAGTGCTGAAAGAATGGAAGAGGTGTAGTTCATTTTCTACAGATGGGAAGGAAGTTTGTCAGGTATGTTGGACGCGTCCAGGCAAAATCCGCACATCAACCTTTCAATTTTTCCACTCAACACCTATAATAGGAGACTCCGCAATGGATCATTTAAATGAAATTCTCGATAAGGCGTTTCCGAACGTCAAAACGCGAGAGAATTATAAGAGCCGCTTACGAGGACTTACAAAAACTCTCGAAATGCCGGACCCTATTACAATTCTAAAGGCGCCCGATACGTACTATCCAAAACTACAAACCTTGTATCCATCATTTAGCACCCGTAAAAATATGCTCACTCTTATCCTGGTACTTTTCCGTGAGGATCCAACACTAAAGTCCGAAAACGCCGAAGCCGCTGCAAAATGGAAGCAGTTTCACGACGATCTTGTTCGAATCCAGGAGGCAAAAGTACGGCGATCAGAGCCTGAAGACAAACAAGTTAAGCAGTATACGAGTTACGAGGAAATTACAGAAAAGTATCAAGATCTCAAAAAGAAAACACCGCATAACACATTCAAATCAAGTCAGCAATTCCTCCTCTTGTCTATCCTTGTTCACTTGAGACCAAAGCGCGCCGACTTAGGCGCTGTCAAAATATACAAGGAGGACGACCCAAGGAAGACCGATATAAACTATATTGTCTTGCGCACAGAAGGTGGTTCTTCTTATCTTGTAATGAACTTATATAAGACAAGTAAGTACTATCAAACAGTGGAGGAGGACTTACCAGATGAACTTGTAAAAGACTTAAGAATATCGTTAGGACGCCATCCGCGTGATTATGTGTTTACCAAAACGGATGGTACACCTATGAGTAACAATACGTATTCAGTGTTTGTAAAACATACATTTGAAGAGCTTTTTGGTCGTTCGACCGGCGTTTCCTTGCTACGCCATATTTACATCACTGAAAAACTTGATTTTGATGATATGACGATTCAAGAACAGGAGGATGAGGCAAAACTTATGCTTCATACGTCTGGGCTTCAAAGGAGGTATAAGTGGCCGAAGAAGGTAATTTGTCCAAAACTTTGTGCACCCTATATGAAAATAGATACAACACCGAAGACACGAAAATTTAAGCGTAAACTCACATCGAAAAAACCTACAAAGAAGACTCTAAAAGACAAATATTAGGAATTCTCTAGATTATTAATGAGTGTATGAACAGCACCCGCAAGACCAGGTTGTTGATGTTGATAATCACTGAGCATCATACAAACTACGGTTTTCAGAAGTATATACTTACGTTCCCAAGATGAATTAACCGGCGGTACAACACCAGCACCTGAAATATCAGTTACCTCCTCAATGCCATCAATACCCTCAGTAGCAGCAGTAGCAGCAGCGGCAGGCGCCGCCTTTTCAGGAATCAGTATATTATCCTCAGGTACTGCCGGACCGTCCACCGCAATCCGCGCATCTAATATGGTGTCACCGTGTTTCTTAAATGTATCCCATACAACATCGTGCGCGGAGGAGCAGTAATCCGCACCTAGAGCCTCTAAGACCGCTGATGTTTTCAGGAGCTTGATAAGAGCGGCTTTTGGCTTCGCAAACGAGGCACGAGTGCGAAGCTTGAGTGGAAACCCGCGAATCCACTCCACTGGCTCGCGTACAATAAAATCAATATAAGTGCGAAGTAGATCTTCTCCCTTGTACTTGAACGCCGTATAGACCACGGTAAAGTAGCGTTCATTTGCGCCGAGTAGCGGACTGGCATCTTTCAGTAGCATTCTATTTATTTACCTAAACAAAAGTTTAAATCCACAATAGAGATGTTTCAACTTGCTATTGTGGGTCTCGGACCTGCTGGCATTTTTACGTTAGCGTCTCTACCGGAAGACCTATTGCCCGAAACGCTCATATTAGAACGATCGTGCATTGGTGGAGATTTGTCATCACAATACGGTAGCGTAATAGCAAATATTACAAAACAAGATTTTATCAATATTTTCAATATGATTCCTAAGTGGGAAAATCAGTCATTTGCCGAATTGGATACCTATCAAGACAATGATGCCCCTAGACTTGCCGACGTATGTAAGATACTCAGACGATTAGCCAAACCGGATATTCAAAAGGCGCATCTTCATACAACGGCACTGTCAAATCTTGTTCAAACTGATGACGGCTGGAATCTTGTAACTCCCAAAGAAACCTATCAAGCAAAAAAGGTCATTTTATGTTTGGGTGCTACACCAAAAACAATGGATATGCCTTTACTTTCTATTCCCCTTCATATTGCACTTGTACAAGATCAACTTTCCCACGTAGTTGCTGCTACTGATACAATTGTTGTATTTGGAACATCACATAGCGGTACGCTAATCTTAAATAATCTTAAACAGCTGGGGTGCCAAAATGTATATGCAGTGTATCGTGGAAAGACACCGGTACAAGAGGGGCTAAAACTAGCTGCTGCTGCCATAGCACAGGAGATACAAAATAAACAATGGGGGGACCTTACACCGACCTTCATAAACTATGATGATTTTGCTAAGATTTATAGAGTTCTTTCCAAAGCCAATGCCGTGATTTACGCTATTGGATTTGAGCCACGTACATTTACATATACAAACCGTGACGGCACGTGTGGTCCATTGACCACCGATACTCCAGGAGTGTATGGATTTGGTATTGGACGCCCCCGTCCCACAAATACCAATGACGGCATTGGATTTGAAGCCTTTATTCAGGCGATACAGGCGGAGCTGCCAAGTATACTTTCAGTGTAGATTCGAGCGTCGTCACACGGTCGCGTAGTGAATGGATCTCGGCAAGGCAGAGTGTAATCATTTTAGGATAGTCTACGTGCATAACCCCCTTCTTATCTTTTTCAACACATAGCGGTTCAATCCGTTGGACATCGTCGGCAAAGACGCCGATGTCTCGCATACCAGACGCTATCCACGTGAACTCTACTGGCTTGGGTAGTCCTTTTGATACATATGGTATCGCATCTTTCTTGAGTTTCGGATCGGATGGTGTTAGAAATGCCTGGGCATATACATCTCCATCGGCAAACATATTTCCCATTGTCAGCGAAGACGGTAGACCGAAACGACTGAGATAGAGATTTCCTTTGCGTACAATGGCATCACCATCGACGTCAAGTGGCGCCAACGGGGACTGAATGCCGATACCAAAATAGCCGGCAGCCGTAAATCGCGCAACCTCTTGATTGTTTACATCAAACAGTAGATTGTTTGCGGCATTTATACCATTTGACATTAAAAGTGGGACATTATTATAATAAAGTTGGCAATTGCTCATATTGATATTATTTCTCACTGTAATATTCGAACTGTTATATGTTTGTAGTGTATTTGTCTTAATAATTCGATTATTTGTATCAACCATTGATTGTAGTTGCGAGACAGTATAGCTATTTGCCCCTGAAAGTCCGGTTGCCGATGTGACAACATTTTGAAGTTCAGGTACATTGACTAGAAATCTGTTTGGGTTGGTGAGAATACTCGCCATTCTATTTTACCCACCGACTTAAAAAATCTATCTAAAACGAATGTAAGCCATAGAAATAGGATATGTCTTCGGGCACAGGAAGGTTGTATAATGCGTATCCGTCGGATTCCGAATCGGATACAGATAGTGCGTCGTCCGACTATACAGAACGTTCCGATGTAACGACGAATTACTTAATAAACATTCCCGGTACCAAGCCCCCTGTACCGACTGGATTTCAGGCGCCAGGTCTTAAGCCAGACCCTCCACCAAATACTGGCACTACACTGGATTTCAAGTCAAATTCAGATTTTAAGCCCATTGAGAATACATCGCTGTTTATGCTGAATTCGCGCGATCGAGATCTGACTGCGTACCCGTTACCGACTTTTTTCACACTGAGACTTCCTCGTGTATATAAAAATGTAAAGTCGATTACCCTAAATCAAATTAATTTACTCAACTCATTTTTTAACTTCACAGCCGCACAGAAAAATACAACAGTATATGTCTACGAAGAAGGTCGAACGCTTTTCGATGGCACATCAAATATTGTGGCGGTTAAAATTCCAGATGGAACATATAATTCAACAGACTTAGTGACAGCACTCAATAATGCAATGAATGCCACCCCACTTTTTGCAAATATTAGCTTTGTAGATTTTTCATCTATTTTTCAACAGAGTGGAAATTTCACCATTCTTTTTAATACACCAGGACCCGTAGTATACAATGTACTTACTAACACATATCAATCAAATTTAAGTATTAATGATGTTGTAAACTGGTTTTTTCAGACAAGTCAAACCGCCGGTACTACAGAATTTACCTACAATCAAACTCTTGTAGCCTACTACTATCCTATTATGTACCAGATGATAGCAACCGCAAATGTAACAGTTCCTTTTAGTACAGGAACGTTAACGATTCCTGACGGATTTACCAGCTGGTACAATTATATATTGTTCGGATTTCAGGGTCTTAATGATCCATATATTACAGCAATCGCTCTTGAGCCTGGAAATCAAACAATATTCGATAATTATCATTATCAACATACATTTAATACATCATTGATTAATCAATACAACTGCAGTTATAATTCACAGCAAGGGCGATTGGTAATATCTGCACCAAATTTAACACAGAGTATCGCGACGGATCTTACAGTAGAATATTCAAATATTTTAAATGCGTTGATTTCGAGTAACGATGCTGTAAATCCGGCGTTTCAGATTGGAAATATCGACAATTTTAATACACTGTACTCTAATCTACAAAATTCAAATGCCGTTGTAACCGCATTTTATAACTATTTACAGGGCAAGTTTACAAGTAATTTTGGTATTAATTTTGGAACCTATTCGGCACAATTTTATGCGAATTCTAACAACCAAATTACTATATATAAGACACAGAATCAATTTGGATGGAATCTTGCCCTTACTCCAACAGCGTCGTTTGCGGCAATAAATTCGAATCCGTTGCCATCACAGACGTCGAATTATTGGCCAAATATTATCTTTTCTAAAACGGCAAATACAGCCGCTGTATCTACATTTGTATCAACGATTCTACCATCCGTCTTTCCTATTATAAGTGGTGTTCCACAAATTCTATTTTCAAATGCCGGTGAATCGGAGTACGGATATACAGATATTGTATTTCCTATATTACCTACAAGTTATGTTCGTACAACATTTGGTACAAAGTATAGACAAAATATTAGTTTAATGACGATTCCGCGTTATCTAAATAATCGTGGTTCAGGAACGCAGGAGGTCTATAATTTTGATGTAGACGCATCAACTCCGCCGCTCCTATTTGATATTCGAAATACACCAAACAAATATATACTTACAGATATTTCAGGAGTTACTATTTTTAACATGTATACAATTATACAAAATATGTTCAATTCTGCTGATTATATGCGTGCTTACAATCAATGGCAGAATTATTTGTATGTAAATATTCTAAGCGGAAGCCGTGTACAACCTGGAGATCCTAACTATAATACACGCCCACCAATTACATCAATTAATATGACAAGCTATCGCCCATTTATATTTTTTCAAGTAAATGCTGACCAGTATCCTATTTCGCCAAATGCGCTATTTTATGTAACATTTTATGTGGAAACACAAGATGGAACTCCCTTTCCTACACCGATTACAATTACGTGGTATAAGGATCGTGCAGGATTTATGGCGGACGCGTTACCCGCTATGAATACTGTAAATGTTAATACAGAAAATCCACGTCATTACTTTCAGACACAAGTCTATGGCACAAATCTAAATTCTGCTACAATGTCTGTTCCTGTAACAAATTTACAACAAACATATTTTTATGTACATTATACTCTCAGCGGGAATCAGCCCAGTGTATCATTACGAGTATTTTGTTTACTTACAAATCCTTACGGTGTTTATACACAGGCGACTCAGAACGATTTGCTTGATATGCCTTTTGCGAATTTACCAGCGATCGCTAATCAGAATACACCTCAAAGTGCTGAATACCAAAATAATTTGATTTCTATCTATTCTACAACGGTTACATCTATTGGTTACGATATATCAGGTGTTTCAAATAATCTGACGGATTATATTATTGTCGCTCCTAACAATAATTACTATGATCCTACAAATATTCAAACCTATGAAAATGGTGTTCAATCTGGTGTGCGTTATCAGTTTAATTTGTCAAATGTAGGTGCACCGGTTCCTACACCAAACTTAGTTCCACCGTGGTCGCTCTATTTTGGATCGAACTCAGCAAATACAATCTTAGATTTGTATAATACATCAAGCATTACTTATCTCAGTTCTTTACAAGCAGACACATATCCTGGTAGCACAAGTTATATTTTGAATAATGAGTCTGTACTGGCATCCTTTTTAGACCCCACCTTACCTAACATTAAAGAGATATATTTGACGCCAGGTCAAGATATGTATATGCCAGTCAATTCAACGACTATCTTTCAACCTTGTATCAATTATACAAGCCCGACAGTAACCGATTCCTCTACATCATTGGCGTTTGCGGATACAACCGGTATTTCAGGATTAGGATTTTTCTTACCGCCGAATAATATTGTGAATTTATCACAATTTATTGTGAAGTTTGCGTATGCATCTCCTACGCAGACAAATACATCAAACTATATTACACGCACATCAAGCCCCTTTTCCTATTATGGACCAAATGTTACGCAAGGAGTTGTTAATGGATGGTTATATAATAACAGCGCTACATTGGCGGCGTTAAGTACAAATACTGTATGGGACGATTGGTATTTATGGAATCGTATTAATACAAAACTCGCTATTTTCCCTACTGCGCAAATCAAGGGTGTTAGTACAAGTATGATTTCCTTATCGAGTGCATTATATACAATGACCCTTAATAAAGTTACACAGGTATGCCAAAATGAAAACATTATAGGCACACTACATACACGGGAACCGGATTGGGGTACTTTCTATGAATATACTATTCAATCGAATTCAACAATTATATATGCACCTCTTGCTAAAAATATCAGTAGTGTATTTTCTACAATTGTTGCGCCTAAGGATATTGCGCCAACCTATACCGCAGGTGATACAAGTTATCCTGGATATATACTAACCGAGGCTCAAATTTATAATTATACTTATTTGCCTAGATCATACGGTATTGCTCCATCAGTTGGAAATGCTGTTAATTACCCTTACCCAGGCATTTCATCTTATACGGCTGATATTCCCAATTCTTACACCGCGGTTCCATTTTCTTATAATGTATCAACACAGACATGGAGCGTAGGTTCTTTTTATGCGGTCAGTTTTACTCGGCAACCTGCGCTGCCAAGTACTGGTATCATTGCTGCCGCGCCCTATTATGGTCCGCCTGGTATGTTTGGCTGGAATGTGAGCAGTAGTGTATTTGCTCTTTACAAAGCTGAACAACCGATATTCCAGCCATATTATTGGCTTGGCAAAGTAAGTTTTACTAGTTTAACTAATATTGAATACAATCCGGCAACAGATTTATCAGCATTTGGCGGATATGCTGGGCTCAGTGGTGAATATCAAGATACAATGATGTTCTTTTATGGTAATAATACACTTAACGCCGATTACGCCGATATTTCAACAACGACAACAACCTGGCAATGGGGAAATGAACTTAACACAAATTATTTAGCCTACGATGATCAAGGCGGATATAACTTCTTATCCTATTTGTATAATTTGACTATTCGTCCAACTGTGCCTCAATATGCAGTTCACGTACGCGGATATGATCCAATACCGCAATTTACAACGGGACTTCGTATTATTGGTAATAATTTTACAAATTTTGGAACCCCTACATTGGGTGAAATTGCGCAGGAAATTAGCTCCTTAAAAGGATATTCACCGATTTCTGATTTATCAGGATCGCTCTATTTACAGAATACGCCTGCATATAACCAAATTATTAGTACAAATAATGGGATTCGACTTGGAAACGGCAATCAGTTTAGCCACGCATATGCTGATGCACTCGTAAATTTTAATAGTAATTTCTTAATTAGCTCAATTACCTTTGGAACACGTGCTGGATTCCAAGGTATGTCGTTTACATTTACAGGATATCAAAATACACTCGAACAATATGTAGCATACTATAGCACTGTTATATCGGAATTTACAACTTGTACAACTATTTTATCAACAACCACCGGTTTATTAAACGAATATGTAGTTTTTCGGTATGGTAATATTTTGCCGCCTGGCATTGTCAGTCGTTCCCATTATACCGCTCCTATTCCATTTCAGCTTCTTTTTGATTATAATTTACAGCCGCCGTACAATAAACAGATTGATCAATGGGGTCTTGGCTGGTATCTTGGATTTCCTAAGTTAACTGTGCCGGTCACTGGTCCTCGTACACTTGTAACATCGGCAACGTTTATTCGTATTGTACAAAACTATATTTATTTACGTCTCAATCCGGCGCAAAATATTAATACACTTGCTGTTTCTGCTAAGGAGAATTTGAGCGAGACCCGCGAGTCTCAGGGTATGGATACACAGTATTTCACAAAGATTATTCTTGCGGATTTTGCAAACTATTGCCGTGCCGGTGTTCAGTTACAGAAGGAATTCTCACCGGTGCTAGGTAAGTATGAGGTGATTGAATGTCAGCTCACGGACCAAAATGGTAATATACTCAGTAATACTGACTGCGACTATGATATGGTGATTCAGATTACAGAAACGACAAACGGACCTACACCTGAGTCCACCTTGTTAGGACCCAAGAGCGATTTGACTGTTTATCAAAATAAATAATTGATATACCTTAGGAAATGGCTGCTATTAACGCAACATTAGCTGACTATTACAAGGGTGGACCCAAAGACTGGAACGAAGTCTTTAAGGCGACGTGTATCAAGTCGCACTGGGATCCAACAATGGTTGTAGACCATATTTTACCCAAGTTTCAGCATGATATGGCGTTGGATCCCCGCGAATCATCGCGCAATTGCTATGTTTATTATAATACTTCACCTGGCGATGCCCCGCTAAAAAACTATCCAGAGATGGAACAGCTACAGGCACCGTCATATCTATTAGGCGGTCCTCATCGCCCCGCTACCTATGAAAAGCCCCAACAGCTCGCACAACAGACTGTACCTGTATTTCCGCCCGGTGGTGCCGCAAGTCTAGGATTTCCCTACAATGGATTTAAGCCAAATGTTGAAACGGACGTTTTGCGTATTGACGAGGCTCTCACAAAATGCGCTGAGAAGCGCTACATCCCCCCAGGAGGTATCCCGGCTCCGTCTATACAAAACCGTAACGTGCCAGGTGTATATCTCGGAAATAGCTCAACCCTTTCCCCGCTACTCACTCGTGTAACAAAGCAGGCGGGATGCCGCAATGAAGATGATGAACAGGCGTGGAATCGGTCAGCGCGCCTTTTCTTCAATCCTACCAAGTACGACCGTACTATTACTGTGCCGCCGAATCTGTACCAGCCGAGCTCGCACAACGCCCTTGTGTGCCCACCCTGGAATCGTAGTTAAAAAGTCGTAACCCAGCCCAAGAACCCGACCCACAATGAGTAATATTTATCGCATCTTTCCCCAGCTTTGGAGTCAAGGAGGATGCTTTCAGGCGCAGACCGTTTATGCTATTGATAGACAGCCTCCGCCAAACACGTTTCCGACGCAATGTAGCACTCGTCAATACGATGATCCGGCATATTGGTATGAAGGAAACAACTTTCAACGAATACTTCCCCCGCCTGCCGGTTTCTCACAGCAGTGCTGCTTCCAGTCACCATCGTGGAACGCCGTTACTTGGCGTAGCCTTCCGCTATGGCTTTCTTATGTTCAGTCGGTCGGCTACACAGTAACCACTGACTTATCTACACTTTCGCCATTTACAAGCATTTATATCAGTGGTCCTTAGCAGGATGAGTTTGTATCCGTTGTATAACTGGAGTTTAGAACCTACAATTAGTTTCAGTTATGCCGGCGCAGGAAGCGGTGTTATTGGTAATCCCGCACTTGTAATTGATTCGCAAGAAAATACATATTTTGCAGCAGTGGTTATAGGACAGAATCCTACAGCATCACCCACTGTATCATCGACATATAAAGTCTACAATAACATTGTTGTTGGAAGTTCAGATCCCAACGGAAATCTTTTATGGTATAAGTTTTTCCCAGAATTGGTTGTTGCTGCAAATCAAACTCAAGTAGCCCTTGCTATCGGCAACAATAACGATTTGTATGTTTCTTTTGTAACCCCTTCTGCCGTAAGCGGATGCTATAATATGTATGGTATACCGGCACAGTGGTGTCCGCCGCTCTATGTTGCAACAGCAAATCCAAAAGGACCCTATGATATTGTTCTTGCTCGCATTAATTATACATCTTCAAGTCAAGGTGTAGCATGGGTTTTACAAAATGCCCGCCTAAATTCGGTTTGGAACGAGACTGCGCCGCAACTTGCTATTGATACAAACACCGGTCTACTCTATGTAACATATCAAACAAACGGCGATATTCTCTGTTATACATCGGTTGGAAGTACAAATGTTGCAGTTTCCTGTTTTACATTAAACGGTACGCAATTATGGTTAGAATGCCAGCAAAATATTAATAGTACAGGAGCAAATACAAATCCTACACTAGCAGCAGATCTCAGTGGTGGTGTATATGTTGCCTATCAAACAAATGCAACTGTAAGTGGAGGTAGCACTATTACCTCTCAGCAAATCGAAATGGTAAAATTTCAAACGTATTTAACATCGACTGGCGCCCTTTCATCATATAGTCGGCAATGGGTTCTAAGTAGTAGCGCAAGCCCAAATATATTCGCAACGGGTGGAACGTCGTCGCTACCATCACTTACCAGTGACGGTACAAATACATATATCGCCTTTCTTACAACTGGTGTAGTTGGGTCGAATTATCATACTGGTTCGGCAAACGATTTAGTGGTTGCGAAAATTACAAAAGCAGGTAATACCGTATGGATACAGCAAGGAAGTCAATTTAATCGTGCTCCTTATACATACAGCGATTCGACTATGCCCTATATTACAACGGAAAGTCTGATTTCGCCAACCTATGTGCCAAATGTTCTTGTATCTTTACAAACCTCCTCTGGATCGTTTACAACTATACCCCCTTTTGGCAATGTGAATGTTTTTATATTCAAATTAGCACCGACATCTGGCTATAACTTATTTGATTATAATGGATTTAACAATATGCCACTGGCATATACTTCGGCATCGACTGCACTGCTGCCTACAGCGGGACCAAATTACTATTCCCAAGTGGCGATTAAAGCCATATATTCAAATATTTATTTTTTGTTAAGTTCGTTAATACCGTTACCATTTAATACAATTACAAGTTGCGATGCTGACCTTATATTGTTACAATATAAACTTGTAAATTATTATACAAATATATCTCCTTTTGAATTTATGACATCGAACAAAAAAATATGTAGTTGCGGCGCGAATTGTGCGTGTGGAGCTAGTGTCACAGTTCCCAGTGCTCCAGCAAACGTTGTTGCGACTCCTGCGACTAAGTCGGCAATCCTTACTTTTACACAGCCTTCAGATGGTGGAAATTCACTCATAAATTACGCATATTCTATTAACGGTATTACACCTTCCACCCCTTTTGCACCGCCGCAGATTACTAGCCCTGTTACAATTAGTGGATTGACAACCGGTATTTCTTATAGTATACAACTTCAAGCAATTAACGGTATTGGATATGGACCAGCTTCTACGGCGGTGACAGTTAAACCAACGTAATCATTCATCGGTAATCTTGGGCGCCAGATACGCAATGAAATGACTTGAGTTACCAAAGCGGAAGGTGGCACGTAGGGGAGCCGCAGGGTCGAACTCCAACTGAGTCGTAGTCGAAAGTGCGGCTCCACCTTTAATAATCATCGCCACGTACTTAGTGCCGAAGCGCGCCTCAACTGAGTCACCGCTCAGTTCCATCTCGCGATCTTCGGTATTTTCAAGCGTCTGTTTGACCGACCCGCTATCACCTACCGTTGATAGATGAAGTCCATCCTCGTTCAAAAGCAGTGTAAGAGTATCGCCAAAGTGCGCAATTTCCTTAACAACCGTTAGGATATCAACAGTTTTAAGGGTTACATTTGCGGAATAATCCATCGATGGTATCTCGTTGGTATCATCCAAAATTTCAAGGGTTGGTACGTCATACACCGCCTTCTTTGACATCTTCACATTGTAGCACTCTACAATAAACTTATCAGCCTTATATGACAGTGTAACACTATCTCCAGCCCCCACGGGCGACAACACGCGCGCCAATACCGCCATACTGACACTAATAATTAGCGGACGTCCTACAACCGCCTTTGTACAGTCGTCTGCTGCTAGCATATAATCTACGAAGCCGACGTGCGACGCGTCCATTCCGCTGATGCGGATACCATCAGCGGAACAGCGGAGGGAAGCGATCGGTAGAAACTCTTTTAGAGCCTCTACTGACGAACGAAAGAGCGAAACATCCTTAGGTACGAACTCCATTGTGGTACCTTGTTCGAAATCCAGCCTAACCCCATCAATTTTTAAAAATCTATAATTGTAAAAATTGACTTTAATCACTGGCTTTTATAACGCATCAAAATGCCACCCAAAAATAAGTCACCATTGCGATATCCAGGCGGAAAGACACGCGCAATCGCCATTCTTGACAAATACCTTACAGCGCACTATCCTACCAGAAAGACGCTGCTGTCGCCCTTCTTTGGTGGTGGTAGTTTTGAACTCTATCTTACTACAAAGGGCTATCACATTCGAGGCAACGACCTTTTCAAACCGTTGTACACCTTTTGGCAAACATTAAAGGAGTCATCTGAGGATATTAAGGATGCTGTAGAAAGCGTAATGCCTGTGACTAAAGAGTACTTTCAGGAACTCCGTACAAGTATTCAGACAATGACTGACCCCTTGGAAATAGCTGCTGCGTATTATATTATTAATCGTTGCTCGTTCAGTGGTGCAACATTCTGCGGTGGATTCTCGAAAGAGGCGTCTACAGGACGGCTCAATGAGTCTTCCCTTGAGACTCTTCTTGCTACAAATCTAGAAAACGTCACATTCTCCAATCTGGACTGTAAGATGTTTCTTGCCGCAAACCCTGAAAGCGCCGATACAGTCATTTATGCTGATCCGCCGTATTACATCAGTTCGTATATTTATGGTAAAGACGGTGACATGCACGAAGGGTTCGACCACGCAGGCTTTGCCGCAGCGATTAAGCAGCGCCGTGACTGGATGATTAGTTACAACGATTGTCCTTATATTCGTGACTTGTACAAGGATTGCCGAATTGAGAAGGTGACGTGGTCATATGGGATGGACAATGGGAAAAAAGGGTCATCAGAGATACTTATATTACCATTATAACGACCCGGCAAATATTTTTATATCATACGCAAAATTTGAGGAGTAGTTAGGGGCTAAAGGAAAAAACTAGATTACAAGTAGGTATATGTGTTATGCTTAACTTATACAAATTGTTATGTGCTTTTGCGAGTATTTTGACCGTTGCCGGTCAAGGAGCAGCTGGTACTGTTTCAGCATCTCCTAGTCATATTTCTGTTATTTCACCGAGCTCTATTGCGGGTATTTCCCTAAGTGGCACCGCAACTCGCTCGCATCCTATTTCTCCCACCGCCACTGACACTGCGACTATTTCGCGCTCTCGTGGCGTTGTTTCTTCCACCGCCACGCGAACACGCGCAGTTATTTCCCCAAGTGCTACTGGCTCGCGTGCTGTTGGCACTCTATCTGCTACTATTTCACGATCGCATGCCGTTATTTCCCCTACTACCACGGCATCACGCACACGTCCAGGTGCTACCCCATCTGCTACTGATACTGCCACGCGAAGCAGAGCGGTCGCTTCTTCTACGGCGACCATTTCGCGAAGCCGACCAGTTGGAACATCTTCAGCCACGGATACGGCAACACGCACACGTCCAGGTGCTACTCCATCCGCTACGGATACCACAACACGATCTCGTGGCGTTATTTCCCCTACTACCACAGCATCACGCAGCCGAGGTGCTACCGCTACTGCGACCTTTAGCCGAGGTGCTACTCCGTCCGCTACGGATACTGCTACACGAAGCCGTGGTATAGGCACCCCTTCAGCCACATTGAGTCGAAGCCGAGGCGCCACTGCTACCGCTACTGCAACAAGGACTCGTCCAGGTGCAACGCCATCCCCAACAGATACGGCAACACGCACACGTCCAGGCGCCACATCTTCTGCCACGGATACGGCAACACGCAGCCGTGCTGCAGCAACCACAAGCCCTACAGATACGGCAACACGAAGCCGTGCTGCAGTGACTATGAGTTCCACGGATACGGCAACACGGTCCCGTACAGCTACTGATACTATAACAAGAACCCTTTCGCCCGGCTCTACAGCATCCGCCACAAATTCACGAACTGCTGGAACTCCATCGCAAACTCTAACAGAAACTCGTACTGAAACGCAAACTATTACGGAAACGCATACGCCGAGCAACGCAGCATCCCAGTCACCTACACCAGCTGTAACCCCTTCACCGACCGCCTCCGTCTCAATGTCAACGGCGTTTACTCTAAATATTCCTAGTAGTCAACAGTCAAATGCTGATACCTTGATTCGCGGCTATGTAAGCAGTTACGCAGCTCAGGCAGGATATAGCAATGCGGTAATAAATAGTGTAACGTGGGTGAACGGAGCCTATGTAGTCAGTGGCAATGTTGTTGGTGCCCAGCAGTTCCAAAGTGGTTTCCCCCTTTCGTCTGCCTATACAAGCTTGATAGCGTCTCTTGCTCCGTCCCCTACAACAACGCCAAGCTCAGCACCATCTGTCGCCTTACCAATAGGTATTGCTGTAGGAGCTACAGCACTCGGTGTTATTATAGCAGGAACAGCCATTTATTTAACCCGACAGAAACGCCGTCGTATTTCATTTGACCCCAATGCTCCAACTGTAATGAATACGTTAAAGAATGTTATACCAGCGACACGATTCTCTCTACCTACTGCCATACAACCTGTAAATAATGAAGGCTATTATGATCCCGAACAGGCAAGTCGCCCCATTAGCTTCCAGGAAAATAGCCACGTACAGACGCTACAGAAACAGGCAAGCATGCCTGCCGCTGAACTCAAGGCACGCATTAACTTTGTACCTATTAACAATACTAAGCCAGCATTTGATAAGGTTAAGATGTCAACTTCAGTACCATCATCCCCTCAGATTCCTCACGGTTTCCAACAATCCCTGTCAACGCGGCAACTCACTCACCCGTTTATGTCACGGCGGCATACGTTGCCTCCCCCACCAGCAAGTGAGTTTGATTTGAATAGGGATTCCCCTTCACTACAACCACCACCACCACCTCCGCCTGAGTATGAACCTAGAACCGCATTTAGTGCTCTGCCGTCTCGGCAAAATTATCCACTGCCACCATTAGAGTGAGCAGATGGAGGGTATGAATGTAAATGGAAAGCCGAAACGTGCTCCCAAACAAAAAGTGTATACTGTTGATACTCGTAAACCACGAGCAAATGCGGAGTTATCGGTATTTTTGAATGCTGCCAACGAATTTCAGGAGATTTTGCCTAGTATAGCTCCACGCAGGGCACCAATATATCGTTATTTTCGTTACATTGGACGTGATGAACGTGATAGAATAAATGGTTATCCAGGCGGAAAAGATGCATTAGAACTACTATTTCGTGCGGCAGCAGGAGCTCCGCCTCCTCCACCACGTGCGGCACCAATGGCTCCTCAACTTCCTCCTGCGCCGGCAGGGTCGCAGGGCAGTTATGGTGCAATGCACGAGGATGATAGTATTGATGATTTAGCAAATACTTTAGCAGAGCAAGGTGTTGCTTCACAGGGTGAGTTTGACGAACTTGCGGCGCTAATGGAACAGAAGGCACAGATTGGCGGCAGACGCCGAACCAGACGCCGCCAACGTAAGTCCCGCCGCCGCCGCAGCCGCCGTTGAAAAATTGAACACAAATAACCGAAATGAACCATAGGATACAATGGTTGATTCCGTCCAAGTCCAAGTCCCCCGTAATATTATTTATGCGCTTCGTCGCATACTTCTAGCCATAGAGCAAAATCGAAATTGTACTCGGCATATGATACAAGGTGTTATTCAACTTCTACGTCGCATTTATTTACTTATAGTCAGTACAGAAACCCTTGTTTTCGTAAATCCGCCCGCAGGTGAATTCGAACGTTTAGTTAGACGGCTAGAACGCTGGGTTGTTCAATGGGAAGAGCGTGCGCCGATCGATACAGAAATAAATGCCTTAATTCCAATCTTCTATGAAACACTCGCTTGGTCTCAGCAACAGGATATACATAATAACGCAGAACTTGTAAATAAGTATATGAGAAACGCCCGCTTAATATATGATGCACCCCCAACTGTTCCGCAAATACTCAGAGAGGCGGTTCAGCAGCAGTAAAAAAATTGAACCCAACGGGTGGGCTTTAAGCCCAACGCACTTCCCTTACACTTAAAGAACGCAACGCAAATGGATCCCTACTTCCGCCCTACGGCACTCGACCTTCTTCCTTCGAATATCAACCGTCTTATTGTCTGCGGCGAGTACGGTTGGCAGAACGTCTATCACTACTTCCTACACTCTTGCTATGCTCAGCCTGATGCCAGTTACTGGATTCAGGCTGTGTTTGAACTGTGGCGCAACGCCGTGATGCTTATCATTTTGACGACGATGGTTCTTTCCATCTTTGTCGGTCTAACTCTCACTGTTAATGCTGTCGTCTGGCTGATCGCACAGGGAGTCAAGAATGCCGCAACTGAGCATGAGCTCCACACCGCAGCACGCGTAACGCTGAAAAACAAAAGCCAGAAGGTCGCCGCTTAAATCTTCATATCATCAAGCCCCGCCGCCAGTCCACCTAAATTATTGTTAGAAACCACAGAAGACGGTGAGTCGCCAGTCTTTTTCTTTTTCTTAGGGGGTGAGGGTGCCTTGGGAGAGGCAGTCTTAGGCGCCGCGTCACCCGCTGCAACTAGACTCGGTGGTAATTTCGCAGAGGCATCCAAACTAAACTTAGATGCCACAAGGTCCTTGAGTTTTACGGGCTGTGCTGCCGCCATCACCGACAGGCACATATGACCTTTTTTATTGCTGCGGGTATGAACCTTCAGACGAATACGAATCCGTTGTGGGCATTCGAAATAGGGGACGCCAAACTCGCAGGTATCTTCACCGGTATGATAGAGTCCCTTGCCGTCGACCTGAATATACTGACATCCCTTCGCCTTATAAAGCTGCGAAATAGTATTATCACCGCAGGAAATATACGTATCTTTGAACTCGGGTGTCTCTTTCTTAATAGCGGTCCATTCCGAGTGGGTTACAGGATGTTCTAGAAATGTAGGTGTTTTGCCTCCAAAGAGGTTTGCCGCACCAATAATTGTTTCAAAGACGGTCTTGGATACCGGTGGAATCTTACCAGCCCCCACACCAACCCAAACACCCTCCTTATTCTTATCGAGCTTCATCTGCATCCAATCGGGTGTAGGACGCTTTGCCTCCACGCCAATATCACTTTCTGCGCGCCAATTGAGTTTGATATCAATATCCGCACCACAGCCGCCCAAGGTCTCCAGTGGTTGTGTATTGAACGGAATTTCCATATAAGGCGATCGTACCGTTTTACAGGTCTTCGCAATCTTGATTTCATAGTTCTTGCCGGATACAGAACAACCAGCACCTGCATCACCAATAGGGCAACCGTCCGCTAAAGGGCTTTTTACTTTCCGCGTCCTTTTCGGCGGCATCACCCAATCTACAAGTGTCCTAGAATATTTTATACTCTTGGACATATATAAGTCCACCCCCTAATAAAAAAAGATATACACGCCAAGCTTCTCATTTTTTTAGACAGAATAGGTATTCTTTCACTCCACTATCCGCATTGTATTCGTACGACTTGAAGCGTTTGTAGTCAGTCTCTACAACCGAGACTGTGCCATACTTTCCCATAAGCGCCAACATCGCTTCCTTAGAAATCAAACTCTCACTGCTGTATGATAGAAAGATCCACTGCGCCTTCAATCGGCTAAATAGTTTCTCAAATGCTGCAACAACCTCCTTTTTCTTACAGAACGGTGACATAAAGCAGACTTCTGGAATGCCTGTGACGCCATCACGTAGTGCCGTTGTTGTTTGTACAACCGGTGGAAGTGCAAGAATATTGAGTGGGAAGTAGTTTTTAGAATATTGTCGTTCGTTATATGGCGGATCAAGGTACACCATATCTGCCTCTACGGCGTCTAAAAGCGAATCCGCCAGCACGTCGCTATGATAGCATAGAGACCCCGTTGCTGCGGGTATACGCAGTGTATGAATCGGCTCAAATACCAATGCCTTTACTGCTTTTTCTTTGAACTGCTTAAGAAAGCAGCCATAGACTGCAGGTACATTGCTGACGGCATCCGCACTTACAAGCAATGACGCAAGAAGAAACATATAATCGTCCTTTCGCTCAGGATTCATCCCAAATTCTGTCTCAATCCGTCGCCGGATATAATCAATACGACGGGCATTATCAACAGTAAAGAACATACGCGGATTTCCATCGTGCGGACTATATTTGCGTGTAATCACGCCCATAGTATCTGTATCATCACCCAAATACGTCCCATTTGTCAGATCATTATTCATTCGCCGAATAAATGACTCGCATTCCGATGTGTAAACTGACCGCGTAAATGCGTGAACAATGACCGAACTATAGAGTTCGGCATCGTTACCAATAACAATTGCCTCACAAGTACGAAAATGGTGCGAGACAATACCGGTGCCACCGAATAGATCAGCAACACGTTTACCAGCAAAGCCACTCCACTGTGTTTTCGATAGAATCGTATCCTGAAGCCATTCTAGCAGCCGAAACTTAGAGCCGATATAGTTTAGACGTTTTACAGTTGCCATTTACTTTAATTAATATTATAAATAAGTGCGGTCAATTTTTAAACAGCCCGAGAAATAGGATGGATTATTCAAAAATGACTCGTAAGGAATTGACAAATGAGTGTAAAAAAATAGGTATTAAAGGTTATTCTACATGTAAAACAAAATCAAATGTATTAAAACTACTTACCGGTAAGTCGAATGAAGTAAATAGAAAAACACGTAAAAATGCGAAAATTGATGCAAATAAACCGGTGAAACATTCGCCCAAAAAGACAACAATGACACTACAAACGGAGGATTTAGGTAAGCAATTTGAAATGGCTATTTGTTTGACATATGATACTCCCTATGATGGACCCTATAAGTATGGTATGGATGTTCCGCGTTCACTTGTTCCACGCCTTGAAAAGCTTAAGGAATACTTTCCACCTTGTACTCATACTGCTGCTGCCGGTGCTCGTTACGATTTTACTGGTATTGCTGATACAACACGACACCTAAGTGCAAAGACTACTAAGAAGGATGGTAAAGTTGCTCCACAGGTTATTGGGCAACCCAAGCCAGCTAAGTTTTGTGAAGTCATTGGTATACCATATACAAATATAGCAGATCTTAAGAAATATATTCAGGAAAATATTGTAACTATTCTACCGGTACTTATGGATTACACGTTTAATTGCCCAAATCTTTATTATAATAAGTCAAAGAATACAATTCGATTTATTGAGTTAATTCTGCCGATACCTTGGAATGAGATGAAATATGAATGGACACGGTCTCCTGAAATGTGGAATAATTCATCAACATTGAAGATTATAAAACCTGATGGTAAGAAAGTGTCCATTCTTGAAGTTCAGTTTCATTCAGCAAGCCGAACCAATATGGCAATCCGCTGGGCATATGAGGAGTTTCTGAATACCTTTTATAGTCATTTATCAATTAAAGACCTATAGAAATTGATTCTATTTAAGCCCAAATCACTCATATTAATATAACAGCCCCATAAAGAATGGCAACCACCACTATCAATTTACAGGTTACAGCAGACTTTGTCACCCCACCACTCCTTATCAATGCAAGCGCAGAGACGTGTGTCAATGTCCTACTGGCAGGTGTGGCAGCGGTCGAGTGTGCAAATGAAACAGTAAGTACTGCTACAAACGCCTCACTGACCGCAAAACTTACTGCAAAACACGATGCCGCTCTAGCACGTGTACAAAAGGACGCTGATGCGGAAAAACTGCGGCTTCAGAAAGAGATTGAGAAACTCCAAGCCGACGCAAATCTTGCCAAGACTCTACGTGTAGAGGCTGAAAATCGTGTAGCAGAAGCAACGGCGCACGCTAGACAGCAAGCGTACGCCGATGCTGAGGAGCGTATTTGTAAAGCGGTAGAAGAGAAACAGAAGGCTGATACGAAGGCTGCAGAGTTTCAGAGTCAATTGATGACGGCAGTGATGGCAGAGAAACAGCGCACCGAGGAGTTGGTAAATGCTGAGCGTGAACGAGCTGATAGACTGATTGAGGAGAAGAATCGTACGATTGAGGTTTTACACGGAATTAGCACAAGTTCGTCGCAAAAGGGTGGTGTTTATGAACAGAAGATTAGACACTGTGTTCTACACGCGTTTGGAACTGCCGATAAGTTTGATATACTAGAAAAGAAGTATGAGTCTGGTGATCATGTTTTTGAATGGGGTGAATATAAGGTAATGGTAGAGGACAAGGATAAGAAGGAGATCGATGCGGAAGATATGCGTAAGGCGCACCGTGATTTTACAAATCACAGTGAGTGTGATGCTATGATATTTATTAGTGCGCGGGCGCATATTCCGAAGCACCAGCGACCTGGTGATATTGATATTGCTATTCACGATGGACGTCCAGTTATTTATCTAGGGCACTTTAATAACAAGGAGAACCGTATTCTGTATCTACAGTCTCTTCAACCGGTGCTGCGCACGCTTATTGAGCTTACAAAAAAGACCGCCGATAGTCCAGATATTATGAATGAGAAGCTGAGTGACAAGCTTCGTAGCGTTCGTCAGCATTTCGTTTATAACGAAACGATTATCAATGAGTTGGTAAATAAGGCAAAAGCGGCAGAGCGAAATATTAAGGGATCGTTAGATGAACTTATGTTAACCATTGTCAATGTACAGTCAACATTTAAGAATTCCCTTGCGTCTATTGTAACCGATGAAGAAGTATCTATGCCTACGGTGGATGAGGTACCAGCCGAGGAGACAACATCTACAGTAAAGGTTACGGGCAGAAAATCTGTGCCAAAAAAGAAAAGCACTTAATCAACCTGTATATCATATACAATCTTTAATAGTCTCTTGAATAATTTTACATCATCGTCGCGGTTCGCATTTTTAATACGATAGTATAGAACATTACTATGATTAGGGATATTCTCAGTATAACCATCGCATAAATAAGGCATTTGGCTATCATCTACTCGAGTAATTTGCGTAAACTTTACAAGATGTTCTGTAATAAGAACATCATCGAGCGAATTTTGGTTTGGATATGTTGCTAGAGTATTTGCTACATCTTTGCTCATAATTACACCAGTTCCTGATATAAATTGATTGAATACAACGATTCCCGCAGCACCAGATGGTGGAATTTTTTGTGCAAGCTCAAAAAAATTATACATATTCCAAAAGCTTGAAATATTTGTTCGAAGAAGGTGATCATATTCATACCGCGTGTTTAAATATTGGATAGCACTGACCAATTTATCATACATTCCAGGAATCAAGCATTCTTTGCCTTTGACATATAGAAAATGACCATCCTCAAGAATATCCGTTGAAAGATCTTCTTTCATTTGAAGATAGAAATATTTATAGTTGTATTGTTGGCATATTTTTTCATTATACCGTTGACTTAGTGTCATAAGTTGTTTATACTGCGGTATATCATCGGAATATAGAATCAACGAAAGAATTTTCATTATATAGTATTAACTTAATACTGTATATTTAAATGCCCTATAACTCGTTTTTCGCGCATTTTTTCTGCGCTATTTTTGACACAAAGAATCTGCGCACAAAAAACTACGTAAATTTTGCGCGCAGATTCTTTTGTTTAAAAAATTAAGAAAATATTTGCGAAAACTTCGCGGTTTTTCTGCGTGCGAAAATCACGTCGATTCATTAATCTATAGATTAATGAATCGACGTGATTTTGCACGTGAAAAAGCGGCATAATTGTGATGTTTTTGTGTGTTTTTTTTGTTTTTGCAGAATTTGCACGCATTTTTGTGTAACTTTTTTGCGCGCAGATTCTATGTGTCGAAAAATAGCGCACAAAAATCGCACATAAACGAGCTGTTAAAATTGTTATCTACTTAAATATAATATATATATTATATATATTATAATAAATGATGCCCGATCATATTTATATTTTACATTATACGCCATTAACACAAAGAAAAGAGTATCTTCTCAATAAATTTAAAGAATTGAATATAACGAATTATACCTTTTACGAAGAGTATAACCGTGATGTAATAACACCTGAGACAATAGAACAATATTATAAACTAAAAGAAATAAATAAAGTACAAATATGTATTACAATTTCTCACTTAGAAATATATAGAAAAATGATTCAAGAAGGGTATGAACAATGTTTAATATTAGAAGATGACGCTAGATTATGTGACGATTTTAGTAATAAACTAAAGTCATATATGGAAACACTTCCATCCGATTACAATCTAGCATTTCTAGTGGATGGATGTGCAATGCACTCACCCAATATAGTACCGGATAAAATATGGTATCCAGCAATTTGGTCACGCACCTGCTGTGCTTATATTATCAATAAAAAAACGTGTGAATTATTGTTAGAAAAAGCTATACCGTTTACGAAAGTTATTGATCACGAATTAAATAAACAGATATCCGATAATAATCTAATTGTGTATTGGTGCGAACCTACAATTGTTCATCACGGAAGTGATGGTAATTATAGTGGAAGTTATAGTTATTAAATTATTAATTTATTTTCTACAACGTTAAAATTTATTTCTGGTACAAACTCATGAAACATACCACCTACAAAATGTATAAAATAATTAGTACTTGCATATATGTCTAAATTATCCAAATCAATCGCATTATTAATATTCAACGATGATTCTAAGCTCCATATTGCATTCCATTTATTATCTAAAATAAGATATGTGTCTGCCAAATGAAATTCATACCCTATTGATGCCTGTTCAAAATGGTAACCATGTCGATGATCTACAATATATGAACTATATTTGTTATAAATAGATTCAAGAAAATCTCTATGTTTTAATGGTTGAAATATCATTACACCTGTATTAAATAACTTGTCTGTTTCGATATGTTTACCCAAAATATGATAATAATAATCACCGGCGCTGTTATAATTTGTCTCATTGAATCTCTCCATCTCAAGGCGTGCTATAGGTGTAGGTTGGCTAAATTCATCAACTATACCAATCTTATCACCATAGTTATAGGCTAAGTGTAATGAAGGTGCTTTAGGATTTATAACAATATCAGCATCAACAACAATAATATAATTATATTCATTACTCCATGGCTGACTACATACTAATATTTTATTAAATGTAATAGCATCTTTATGGGTAAGCTGCGGATCAAGATACTCTGTAATAAGTCTAAAATGATACCCACACCTTATAGCATACGCTTCGTGACTAGGACGAAAAATACGATTATAATGTTCTAAATATTTTTCACCTATTGCTATTACAACAAGGGCTACTTTCATTTCTTATTAATATAGGAAATAAAAATAGGTTCTAACCGTATCTACATACAAATGGGGCGACCATAAACATTTTTAAAATGCTCTAGCCAATATTTATAGGTTTTATAATCTGCCGGAGTACCCCAACATATATATCTATCTACAGCAAACACCTTCACCTTATAGCCGCGCTCAATTAATGGATTCAGTAGATCATCTACATAATATTCGCCATTTGTGCGAATATTCTTCTCGTAGATATCCTTGAGCCCCAAACGATAAATAGATGTCTTGCGGAAAAACATCGTACCAATAATAGCGTGTACCGCTCCTGGAAGCGGCTTCTTTACACTCACGTGCCGGATCGTATTCTCAGTATCTACGTCCATCCACGCATACATATGCGGAAACAGCTTACCCGTTGGATTATTTGTAAACGACCATACAATCACATCGACAGATTGATCATTTTCCAGTTTTAAATAATCAATAAATTTGTAATCTGCGCCATTGTCACACGCACTAATCATAATTGGTTCGTCATCTGTAATGCCTGCTTGGTCGAGCCCAATCTCACACGTACACGCCTGTCCCTCCGTCGTATCCGCAATCTTGATAATCTTAGAGTCAGCCCATCGCTCCTTAAGCGCTGCCTCAAGTGGGTACGCTGCCAGATGCTCTTCTAAACAAATAAAGACCTGACGACGGCACTCTGGAATACATTCTACCGCACGCACTATCATAGGTTTACCATTCACGTCTAGAAGCGGCTTGGGGTCGGTAAATCCATCCATCTTGAATCGGTTTCCACGTCCTGCCAACGGTAAAATAAGTGTCGCACAACTTTTAGGCATAAAATGGCATGCCGCATCTTGAAAGTGCTGGCTCCACATATTATAAATCGCCAAGTCGTGCGGCGTACCCCACTGTAGCATCTTCTCAATCTCAAATGGTAATATACACTTACCGTCTTTTATCATATGATTGTAGACAAGGCTCACATAGAACTCGCCATTCTTCTTGCCTGCATCACCGCTCATCATCAGTGCCTTAAAATACTGCTTAACGTACTTTCCGTAACGGAAATAGTAAGTACCATTGGAAGCGTACTCGCTCATACGATTCTCCGTAAACGGTTCCTTCTCACGCACTTCCAGCACGTGTCCATCTACATCGCACCGTAAAAACGCGTAGTTATCCGTTCCTAACATATGAGGATGGAATCCACGGTACGCTGCAATTGCACCATCCGCCCCACTAGCGTGAACTGTCTCTAGAAACGTCTGATAATTCCATACCGTGCCATAATCACAGTAACTAATAATAACCTCCTCATCGTCGCCAATTATATCAAAAACTTGTGAGACCGCATATACCGGTCCAAGGCTGTGACCCTCAATAATGTGTACAGTCGCCCCATATGACTCAAGGATCGCGCGCATATTTGTCGTCTCAATATGCTGCTGGTTACAAATACAATGTACCTCAGCACCAGGAAATAAATCAATCACGTGCTTAATAATCGGCTGACCATCGACAACAATCAACGGCTTGGGGTCGGTATAGCCCGCCTCCACAAACCGGCGCCCTACGCCTGACATCGGTATAATGACCTTCATGGTTTATTTAGATCTTCGGCAAGTGCCCTTAAACCGTCTAAATCACACACAAACGGGCTATTGAGCCCACCATCAAGTGCTTCAAATTGAGATGGGTTGAAGGTTGCCGTCGCAAAGATGCCATCCGCCGCAAAGCCCGCCACATCATTATTCGACATCTTCACTGTATAAGCACCATCGATATACGCCTCAATCTCACCTATCTTTCCGTAATAGGAAGACGCGGTATCTGTAATCTTAACACGCACATAGAGCGGATAGGGACCTTCGTGCGGTGCGTGTGCCGTTATATCAGCATACCGACAGTGCGTGTGGTTCATCGTATGAACAAATCGTCTATTAATTGTTAGAAAGTCAGGTGTTGTTATACAACCCACAGCAGTCTTAGAATTGCTGAATAAGATATTTGCCATACCGCCACCAATGAATCCAATAATATGTGTGGCGGTTTGAAATAGCCCAATCTTATCAAGCGTACTGAGATTCTCACAAAATATTTCTTGGTATCCATAATTAATTAAGGTGTCTACAACCTGGTCCTCATTGATACACTTGCGCCGTGTTGTATAGTTTGTGCCGATGTTAGACGTATCATTATGAATCCAGGTGCGACGGCTGACATAGAACTTACGAGGTAGTGTGGTATTATTCGATCTAAATAACATATCCCAAATGCGACGTGCATCTGGTGACGGCGGCATATTGGACGCCCACACCCCCTCATGTGTCTTACCGTGTGTAAAGGATGAAGGTAGATACAGATGCTCGTATAATACATTCTCTTCCGCATACGTAAACTCCTTGTAGCCTAGCATTGCTAGGAATTCGGTCTGAAACCGCAGCCACTTATGGTCCTTTGGCAACAGTAGTTTTTGCTGATTATTTGTATGATGGGCTAAATACGGCAATGTATCATATAAGAAGTGAAAGTAGTTGCTCAGATTGAAGATGAAGAAGAAGTAGTGACCTGGCTTGGTCGTCATTGACATCGACTGTTGTTGCGGTTCACACGCACCGACCATTGTGGGCATAGACATAATCTGCTCATCATAAGGATTCATACCATTCACCTTACAGTTAGGATACGTAGGATTAGTTAATACTGCATTTTCTATGTGGCGTAGATATTTGATGCGGCTCATATATAAAGCCACAGATTATGGCTTTATATATGTTTATAGCACATCGTATAAATCAGCTAGATGAAACAATTGCGGCAGATGTGTTTGGCGCCGCCGATGGTATAGAGTTTGATATTCGTGATAATGGCGGAGAGATTGTTGTACAGCACGACCCTTTTTTGGGTGGGCAGCGTTTTATTGATTTCTTGAAGTTCTGTCCATCTAACAAATTCTATATAGTAAATGTCAAGTCTGAAGGGATTGAACAGCGTGCTATTGCCGACCTTGAAGCGCATGGAATCACCCAGTTCTTTCTATTGGATTGTAGTATTCCTATGATGGTTAAGCTAGGAAAGATGGGCGAACGGCGTCTAGCAGTCCGTTTTTCCGAATATGAATCACTTACCACTGTGGAAGCAATGGCGCCCTTTGTAACATGGGTATGGATAGATGTCTTTACCCAGTTGACCCTTACAAGTGTTGTAGAAATGTTTCTTCGTGATTGTGGGCTAAAACTGTGCCTTGTATCACCAGAATTACAAGGACAGCAGGATAAGGTTGTAGAGTATAAGACTCTTCTTGCGAAGCGTGGCGTGACCATTGATGCTGTATGTTCAAAACTGTATAACCGTGGTCTTTGGGGATCCTAATTACTCAAATGTCATATCAAACTTGCCTTCTCTTAATAGCTTCAGATTCTCTTCTATTGTGTCAGTGCCAATTAAATGATCATATTCATCGTCATTTTCAACAAATACCTTTTTATAGTTAATATATCGCTGCCCTCGACATTCGTTATTTAAACTCTCAAAACGCTCTACATTAGTAAATATAGGATTCCAATTATAATCGGTTGATAATGAATGGTATGTATTAATAAAATAGTCTATAGCATGAATGCCTGCCATATCTACTAAAGATTGCCCTCCGCCGTGGACACATCTAAAATTTCTATATATATCTACATTAATTAAATGAAAATAGCGTTTAGGCATATATACTAAATCATTCATTGCTCCTAAAGTGTTATAGTCTAGTAATCCATATCGGATTTTATCATCTATTTTTTTAAATTTAGACATAAAATACTTCTTAATGTAATGATCAGAACGTATATATAATATAAACTCATACAATGATAGATCTAATTCATATACAAATTGGTTTGTTTCCGCGTGAAGTTCTTCAGCTTTAGATGCAATTGTAGGACGAAAATTAGCATAAATAACATGTGGTTCATATAATTTAACTAAAAGTTTATCACATTCTGGTGTAAATGCGTAACTATTTATAAGAACATCAGTCTCTACATTAAATGCTTTCTTTACATAATTAATAATTCTAATATGAGAGTTAGAAGCAAGACGCTGTAAATCAATGGTGTGTTTATCATCACTGCGTTTACGCGAGAACTGCCCTCCACTGCGAAATGACTCACCGCTTATAACGAATAAACAACGCATATATATATATTATTTATTTATATAAATATTATATTTAACGCATTTGATCTAATATCTCCTTATTGCTGTTCGGAAACCTGCCTTTATGAAAAGATGAAACTTAAGAGTTTACTATTCCCTTTGTTCGTAAGATGAATCAACCTTCACCTTGCACCGAATAACTTAAAAAATGGTTTACCATCTTGAAGCGACCGACTGTTTACAAGATCATTATATGTATAACCCCATATCATATTTCTGATATCCCCTTCAATGGAAGGATTCTCCTTTAGTTCTGGGCATTCCTGATAACACATTACGGCTATTGTACGTTCAAACGCAATTGCGTCGTTCTTATTATCTATTATATATATAAGCCTTGATAATTTATATTTCTCGTCCAATTGAGTTAAAAATGCTTTATCTATAACTATTATAGCACCTAAACACCCATTCCACGCTTTACTATTATACAAATCTACTAACGGTTGACTATTATCTAATGTATTTAATTGCCTTATTATTAGATTAGTGTCATCGTAAGCATGCGTTTCAAAATGCCATATAAATTTTACTTTATTTATTGTACTAAAATCAACATAACGATTAAAAATAAAACCATCGTGTATAATTACAGCCTTGGAGTAACCCTCTATTTTTAAAAATTCGTAGTACGGTGAATATAATCTAGCTTCAGAATATTCTGCTTGAATGATCTCGCAATTTTCTAATGGTATTGTTGAAGCGCACGAAGAATTACTATCAATAATTTTGATATGTGTATCAGGATAAAACTTACGTATTGATTTATATGATTCTATCCAATAATTATCAAAATATGGAGTTTCTACCTTTCTTAACATAAGAAAACATAGAGACATTTATATATTAAGTGCATTTTTTATCTAATTCGTTTGCCGCAATTTTTCCTTATCCCAATTTACAAGCTCAGAAACCTGTGCATCTGACAAGAAGTTAGCGGGTAGTGCGACGTGAAGATAACTCAGGAGAATTTCATAGATATTATAACACGCTTCGGGGGAGTGAGCTATAATATAAAATACACTATTGGCAAATATAACACTAGGAAGGTGTCGGTATTTCTTATAATAGTTGATCAGCTTTGCTGATGGATCATCATTTGGATCCTCGAAAAGTAATGGGGATTCGTGTAAAAATACAGCAATGTCTGGTGTATAAGGTAAGAAGATACGCTCTAGGATATGTGATGTAAAGAATGGCTTAATCAACATTTTTTTGCCAGTAAGCTCGCGTATAGTATTAAACAGCGCCGATACTAGCGGAATGTCTGTATGGGGCGCGCGGAACATATATTTCGTAATAGCAATCATTTGCGCAAGAATTTCATTGATG
>Ga0209829_10000303_pt1 | contig 46135 bp, 43 predicted proteins | sample C_140205_EF_Meta_FD_187311 | JGI IMG/M metagenome (GOLD analysis project Ga0209829, IMG submission 187311) | Freshwater microbial communities from Lake Croche, Canada to study carbon cycling - C_140205_EF_MetaG (SPAdes) (version 2) | ecosystem: Environmental > Aquatic > Freshwater > Lake...
TTTTTGGTGTGGCGAGAACGGTTGGGCCGAGAAACAATTCCCGGACGCCACGATCGTCTTCACCTCGCCCTCGGGGCGCATGTACACCACGACACCGGGCGGGGCGTTGTTCTTCCCGCAACTGGCCACGCCCACCGAAACACTCACGGTGCCGCAATCGGAACCTCCACCCGACAACCCTGGGCGCACCCTGATGATGCCCACCCGCAAACGCACCCGCGCCGACGAACGCGCCGCCCGCACCGCCTGGGAACGCAGCCTCAACGAAGCACGCTGGGCCGCCGACCCGCCACCGTTCTAGTGCAGGTAGTTCTAGTTCAGGTAGTCGAAGGTCGTGAACATCCCGGCTTCCCCGTGATAGGTGTTGTGGCAGTGCATCGGCCAGTAGCCCGGGTTGTCGGCGAGGATCGCCACTTTGATGGACTGGTTCGGGATCACGATCACGGTGTCCTTGCGTGCGCCGAGTTTTCCGTCCGGGTTGAACACCTGAAAAGTGTGTCCGTGCAGGTGCATCGGATGCCACATCCGACTCTTGTTGGTGAACGTCAACGTGGCCTGCTGGCCCTGTTTAATCGTGAAGGGCTTGTTGTTCGGATAGGGCCCATTGATACCCCACTCGTAGTTGGCGCCCTCCACCGCGGTGAGATCCGCTGTCATCTCGGTATCGGCCTTGGTGAACTTAAGCTGGGCTTCCGGGGTGGCGGTGAACATATCGATCGTCCCGACCCGACCATTGAGTTCCGGCGGCTCATACGCCATCGGCGGCACGCTTCCGGCGCCGGTGGACAGCAATGCCCGAGCCGAGGCGTTCTTACCCTCAGCCAGAGCCACCAGGGGGAAGATGCCATCGCCGACGGTGACGATGGCGTCGTAGCGTTCGCCCATCCCCAGGAGCAGTGCATCGACTTCGGTAGGCACGACCGGAAACCCGTCGGTATGGGTGACGGTCATCCGGTGGCCGGCCAGCGCAACCCGGAACGCGGTGTCTGAGCCCGAGTTGATGAAACGTAGCCGGATCCGCTGGCCAGGTTTGGCGGTGAAAGTGGTTGGCGCCTCGGGGATTCTGCCGTTGATGACGTAGTAGGGATAGGTGACATCGCCGGGGTCACCGCCGAGCAGACTGGCGCCACCGGCACCGCCCATCCCGCCTGAACCGTTCATGCCACCCGAACCATTCATGCCACCTGAACCGCCCATGCCACCTGAGCCGCTCATGCCACCTGAGCCGCCCATGGCGCCCATGCCGTTCTTCTTCAGATCGTCGAAGATCTGCTGCGGTGACTTGCCGACGCCGTCGGTCCAGTCATCGAGCATGATGATCCACTCGGCGTCGTAATTGTTGGGCGCCTTCGGATCGTCGATGATCAGCGGCAGGTACAGGCCGGTGTCGGAATCAACGCCGGTGTGCGGGTGTGCCCAGTAGGTGCCCGGATCGGGAACCGAGAACTTGTAGGTGAACGATCCGCCCGCCGGGACGTTAGCCGTCGCCGGCATGGCGCCATCCATATTGTTCTGCAGAGCCAGGCCGTGCCAGTGCATCGAGGTTTCGGTATTCAGTTTGTTGGTCAGCGCCACCTCAAGTTCATCGCCGACATTGGCCCGGATCAGCGGGCCCGGAATGGTATCTGCGTATCCCAGCGTGTTCACGATCTTGCCGCCGAGGTCCACTGTGACCGGCCGGGGCGTCAGCGTCATGCTGACAGTGCGGCCGGTATGCGGCCGCGCGGCCTCGGCGGCTTTGATCGCCGCATCAAGGTTTGTCGGCGTGGACATGGGTTGGGTTTCCAGGGTGGCCGTGGGAGCGCCGGACTTGCCGCACGCCACCAGGGCGGCGCCGGCGGCCAGGCTGCCGGCGAGGAATACCCGGCGGCTGAGTTCCCTGCGTTGCGAGTTGGATCCGGTCATGGCATTGCCTCTCTTATTCCTGAACGGAAAGATTCTTACAGCGGCGACGCTGTGGGCGTCGTCCGATCGGCTGTTCCTTCGGCTGAATGAATAATCCCCCGATTAGCGGACCTACATCCAGACGACGGCTTGCGTGCCGTCTGGCGGGCGGGCCAGTGGATTGTCGGGGCCGAGGAGATCGGCTGTGATCCCGGCGCAAAACTGGTTCATCGGCAGGTCGAACGGAGTGTTGCTCAGCGGTTCCTCGATGAAATGACCCAACCGTTCGGCCACCACAAAAAGCGCCATGATCAGAACCCCCACCAGGATGCCGAGAATGCTGTCGTGGCCGGTGTTATCCAACCGGGTGCAGACCATGATCCCGAAGAACCACGCCAATGCGCGCACGAATGCGGCATAGGGCAGGGGAATCGGTTGGTTCCGAATCCGTTCCAGGCCGCCCGCCGCCGTCGCCTGCGCGGTATTGAGGTTGGTGAGAATCACCCGGCCCTGCCGGTCGATCCTGTCGGTCCGCACCAGGTCACGAACATCAGTGGCCTGCAGACTGAGCAGGAGGCCGGCACTGGCATCAACCGGATCTTCAGGCGTCAACTCGGCGACTCCGAGCGACGGCGCCACCTTGCGAAGTTCGGCTGCCAACTGCCAGGCGTGTCGAACCTGTCTGCGCCGCATCCGATTCACCACCACCGCCATCTCGTCCGAACAGTCGTCGACGGCGATCAGGGCATTGCTGATGGCGCGGCAGTTGGCAACAACCGTGCCCCATAGAGTCCGCGCCTCCCACCATCTGTTGTAGGCGTTGCTGTTTCGGAAGCCGATGAAGATGGAAACGACGACGCCCAGCAGAGGGACGATCGTTGCGGCACTTTGGAAGGCAACCTTGTCGGCGAGCACCGCCATGATCGCTGCGACGATCACCACCGCCAGTAGGTCGTAACGCAGCATCCACACCACCACGCCGAGTGCCTTCGGTGCGCCGAAGCGACCGCCGCTTCGGATCATCGCTGTCCAATCTCGTCAGGCACCGTGACGGTCACGACCGTACCGCCGCCCGGATTCTCTGTGAACTCGATCGATCCGCCGGCCGACTCGACGCCGTTGATCAAGGATGCGAGGCCGATATGACCCTCCGCGACGCGAGCTGCCAGGATCGCTGTGTCGAAACCGATCCCGTCATCGGCGACACTCAACACTGTCGAGCCGCTGTTGCCCTGCAGGCTGACGGTTACGTGCCTGGCGCGAGAATGCTTGTATGCGTTGGCGAGTAGTTCGCGCGCGGATCGGTAGAGCAAAGCCTGGGCAACAGGGCGACCGACATCGTCGATGTCGCCGGTGAACTCGGCGCCGCGGCGCTGTTCGTACTTGGCAACCAGTTCTCGCACCGCCGCCGCCAATCCGACCTGCGCGAGCACTTGCGGGTGCAGGGTGCTGACGGTGGTCCGAAGAGTGGTGACCGTATCGCGCAGCGCGACATCGAGGCGGTCAAACCCCTCTGCGGTGGGGTTGTCGCGGAGATCGTCGAGATCAAGGCGGACGGCCAGCAGGTTCTGCAGCGGTCCGTCGTGCAGAAGTTCAGACAGTTCCCGGTTCTGGCGCTCTTCGGACCGCATCGATTCGACGATCAGTCGGCGTCGAACATCAAGCAGCAGCTGCACTCTCGCCGCGCGGCGCGCCAGGGTGAAGGACAGCGCTGTGATGGCCGCAGTAAGCCAGAGCAGGCACCCGACTTGGACATAGACAACATTCGGAACGTGTCCCATGGCCTCGTCGCGATTGGCGTACACAATCCAGGCCAGCAGATAGCCGAACGATGCGCTCAGACCGAGCGCGGCGGTGATCGTCGGGCTGTCAAGAAAGGCAACCGAGATCGGCAGCAGGAAGAAGATCGGCAGTAGCGATTTGGTCCCAGGGCCTGATGCGATGCACAGGATGATGACCATCATCACGTCGACGCTCGTGGATGCCCAGATGTACCACCAGCGAATGGGCCCGCGCAAAATCAGAATCAACCAAATAATCGCGCCAACGGCGTAGACCACGAGTACGGCCGTGAACACATTTTCGAGCCAGTGCGATACGTGGGTGAAGTAGACCAGCAGCGCGATCAGTGCGATCAGCGCCAGCCGCAGAAATGAGCGGATCCGAAGTGGCTCGGCTGTCAGGAAATCGAGAACACCGACGACTAGACGCCTCACGTCAGTCCAGCAGTCCCCGGCGCATCGCCTCGGCAACCGCGGCAGCACGGTCCCCAACACCGAGCTTCTCGTAGAGGCGTTGGACGTGGGTCTTGACCGTCGACGGCGCGAGGAACAAAGTCTTGGCGATCATCGGAATGCTTGCGCCCTCGGCGATATGGGAGAGGACTTCACGTTCGCGTGCGCTCAGGGTCGGTCCGCTGGGTTCGGCACGTCGGCGTATCTCGGTGGCCAGTCCGGCAGCTAACTGCGGCGCGACCACATCGCGACCCTGCGCGCAGTCGACAACAGCCTGGACGATCTCCGCTCGAGAGGATTCCTTCGGCAGGTATCCGGCTGCGCCCTGCTGCAGGGCGTGGTAGACGATCGCGGCATCGTCATTTGCCGAGACCAGTAGCACCCGGGTCGGCAGTTCGTCGCGCAGTACCGCCGCAGCCACCTGGGCGCCGTCCATGCCCGGCATCTGATGATCCAGCAGTGCCACCTGCGGCTGATACTTCTTGATCGCCTCCAACGCGGACGGACCGTCCTCGGCTTCGGCCACCACATCCACCAGGCCGCTTCCGGTCAGCGCGCGGATCAGACCGTCGCGAAACAGCGGGTGGTCATCAGCCACGATCGCCCGCACCTTTTGGTTATTGAAGGTCTCCCGCACCCGAGAAATCCTCGCACAGCTTCCCCTGATCGGGGGACAGGCGGGTCGTGTGGGCAATGGTCCGCTCGGCGGACAGTCGGCGTCTGAACTGCGGGCAATAGTGGGATTCAGGCCGGAACTTCCCGGCACCTGAGATCAAGGAGACTCTCATGAATCGCAGCTTCGCCCGCCGTATCGTCACCGCCCTGGCCGGACCCGCCGTTGCGGCCGGAATCCTCACCGGGGGTATCGCGCTGAGCGCCTCGGCGCAGGCCCAACCGATCGCGGGCAATACCTGCACGACCTCGAGTGCACCGGTCAACATGCCTAATCCGAACACCCTCAGCCCGCTCACCCGGGCCGCTCAGGTCAAAGCGATCAGCCCGGCGCAGATGCAGAGTGCTGCCGTCAGCTGCCTCGGCCACTGATCGCCGACGGCGGCTCGATGGGATCGTAGTGACCGGCCGGAAGATGGTCGGGAGGCTCGATGCGCAGCATGTGCGCCACCGGTACGTCCGTCGATGAATGCAGGATGATCGACATCGCGATCGTCACGGCAATCAGGTCGAAAAGCAGTTCACCGTTCGGGAGGCCGGCCTGAAGGACGAGCAGGCCATAGACCACCGACGCGAAGCCCTTCGGTCCGAACCACGCGGCGGTGAGCCGCTCCGATCGCGGCATCGGGGTGCGCAACAGCGACAGCAGCATCGAGGCGGGCCGCACCAGCACGATGGCCACCACCGCCAAAAGCCAGCCCTGCCAACCTAGATGGGACAGCCGGTCCGGGGTGATCAACGTTCCGAACACCAGCAGTGCGGCGAACTTGGTCAACTCGGAGAGCAGATCGCCGAACGGTTCGAAGCTCTCAGCCGCGACATGGTCGAGTGTGGCCAGTGCGGAACCGGCAGCGAATGCCGCAAGGTAGGGATTGGCGTGAGTCAGGTGGCAAATCGCGTAGACCACCACCGCGATCGCCACCGGACCCAGCGGCTGCAGCCGGGGTTCGGCGGTCAGGATCTTGGCGCGCCAAGCCAACGCGACGAGGGCGGCGACCCCGATTCCGATCACCAGGCCGAGCACCAACTCCACCAGAACGGTGCTGATGTGGGAGTTCTCGTGTTTGGCCATGGACAGAAAGATCAGCACGAAGGGCAGCGCGAGGCCGTCGTTGAGTCCGGATTCGACATTGAGCAGACGTCGCAGCCGCAACGGGACATCGGCCCGGCCCACCAGTGCCGAGGCGAAGACCGGGTCGGTCGGCGACAGGATGGCTCCCAGCAGGAACGCCGTCGGCCAGTCCAGGTTCACCAAATAGTGCGCGGGAATGGCTATCCCGATCATCGCCAGCGGCATGCCCAGCCCTAGCGCGCGGCCCGACAGTCGCCACCCCTCCCGCAGTGCGGGCACGCTGGCGCGCTGGCCATCGGTGAACAGCACCGTGAATAGGGCGATATCGGCCAGTACCGCCACGATGTTGTCTTCGGCGCTCTTCTGCACCAGACCCAGCCCGCCGGGGCCGAGCACGGCGCCGGCAACCAGGAACAACAACGCCGTGGACAGAACGGTGCGTGCCGCCAAGCCGGACAGCGAGACGCTGATCAACAGCATCACGCCGAACGCCAACACGAGTGCCACGTCAACCTCCCAGGGTTGTCAGGGGTGCAGGATTGTCAGGGGTGCAGGGTTGTCAGGGATGCAGGGTTGTAAGAGATTATGAGTGTCATCATGCCGAAACGATCACGGTTAGCCGCGGCTTTCGCAGTCGTCGCGACCGCAGTGACCCTGGGCACCGGTGTGGCGGTCGCTGATGTGCAGGCGCTGAGCCCCTACGACATGCAGAATCCGGCCGTCGGCAACCTCGATCCGAGCCTTCTGACCGCCGTGCAGCAGGCGGCCGGCGCGGCGGCCACCGACGGCCTGACCTTGACCATCACGTCGGGCTGGCGTTCGGCGACGTTCCAACAGCAGTTGCTCGATGACGCGGTGGCCACCTACGGCAGTCTGGCCATCGCACGCCAGTACGTGCAGACGCCCGAACACTCCAGACACGTTCTCGGACAGGCGGTCGACGTCGGCGGGGCGGGCGTGGACCAGTGGCTGATCACCAACGGCACGCAATTCGGCCTGTGCCAGATCTATGCCAATGAGATCTGGCACTTCGAACTCGCGACCGACCCGGCCGGTGCCTGCCCGCCTCTACTGCCCAATGCGGCCTAGAGTTTTCACGGTGAGCACGCAACCTGAATTCGTCGACTTTCACTTCGACGTCATGTGCCCGTACGCCTATCAGACCTCGCGGTGGATGCGGGAAGTCCGGGATCTGACTGGGCTGCAGGTGAACTGGCGGTTCTTTAGCCTCGAGGAAGTCAACCGCGTCGAGGGCAAGAAGCATCCATGGGAACGAGAATGGTCCTATGGCTGGTCGATGATGCGCATCGGCGCACTGCTGCGCCGCCGATCCATGGCCGACGTCGACGCCTGGTACGAGCGTGCAGCGAGGGCGCTGCACGTTGAGGGCCACAAACCGCACGAGAAGGCCGTCGCCCGTCATCTGCTCGAGGAGATCGGGTTGGACCCCGGACTGGTTGATGAGGCCATCGCCGACCCGACGACCAGTGACGAGGTGCTGGCCGATCATCAACGCGTGGTGGAGGCGGCCGGTTTCGGTGTTCCGACACTGTTCTTTCCCGATGGCCAATGTCTGTTCGGCCCGGTGCTGATCGACCCGCCGACCGGTGACGCGGCGGTGCGACTCTGGGATGCCGTCGTGGCCTGGACCGAGTTTCCCCACCTCTATGAACTTCAACGCCCGAAGACCGGTGCCGACGAGTTGCTGATCGCGCAAACGTTCCGGCCCTATCTGGAGGCCCGCGACTGGGTGTCGATCAATCGTGGTGAGGTCATCAGCTTCGACCGGCTGGGCGGTTAGGGGATATGCCGCGCGGAGGCGTGCATTTCTGGCAAACTCGGGCCGTGCCTAAACCGCTGGAGGCCGCGTGACGACGACACTTTCCGCCCCGCTGTTGTCGAAGCGGGACCGGATCACCATCGCGATCACGGTCATATCCGCTATCGGCGCCGGGGCACTGCACTTCGCCCACGCCAACTCCGTGCTGTCCTTCATGGTGGCGGCCCTAGCCCTCGCCACACTGGCCTCTCTGGTCGGTCGCTCGGTTGAGGCACTGGGGGATCGCCTCGGCCCCAGCGCAACCGGCGTACTGCAATCGGCGCTCGGCAACCTGCCTGAGCTGTTCGTCATCCTCTTTGCGCTCAAGGCCGGCCTGTACGGCGTGGTGAAGGCAACCCTGGTTGGCTCGATCCTGGCCAACGTGCTGCTGATCCTCGGTCTGGCATTTCTGGTGGGTGGGCTCAAACACGGGCGGCAACGGTTCGGAGCCGACGACAGCCGCACCCTCGGCCTGATGCTCACCCTGGCGGTGTTCATCCTTGCGATTCCCTCGCTCACCGCATCCCTGCACACCCCGGCGGCCTCGCACGAACGCATAGTGTCGGTCGTGGTGTCGGTCGTCATGCTGGCACTGTTCGCGCTCTCACTGCCAGCGGCGCTGGCCCGCAAAGCGCCGGATCCCTCGGGCCACGCGGGGCAATCGCGCAGTCCGTCACCCATCGTGGCGAGTCCGGAATCGACCGCGGCGGCCAGCAAGGCTGATTCACACGGCGAATGGCCCCTGGCCATGGCGATCGGGATGCTCGCCGCCACCGCGATCGGGGCGGCGTTCGTCTCGGAGTGGTTCGTCTCCGCGCTGCAGCCGGCCATGGACGCGCTGGGCATCAATGAGGTTTTCGCCGGCTTGGTGATCGTAGCCATCGCCGGCAATGCGGTTGAGAACGTCGTCGGCATCCAGTTGGCGGCCAAGAACCAGATGGACTACGGGGTGCAGGTGGTCCTGCAGTCGCCGGTTCAGATCGCGCTCACCGTGGCGCCGATCGTATGTCTGGCAGCTGGTTTCCTGGGTCAGCCCGGCTTTGATCTGGTGTTGTCACCGTTACTGCTCGCGGCAATGGTGATGTCGGCGCTAGTGGCAGTGCTGGTTACCTTCGACGGGGAATCGAACTGGTTCGAGGGCGCGGCACTGATCGCGCTCTACATCGCGATCGCCACCTCATTCTGGTGGGGTTAGCGGCGGCGCGGCCCGTGCTGGCGTGCGCAGTCCTCATCGCCGCTGTAGCGCTAGGGATCGTTGCTCCAGCGGGTCCTGCAGCCGCCGATCCGCCGCCGCTGGTTGCCGACACCCTCGCCAAACTCGACACCCTGCCAATCAAAGGGCGAGCGCCGAAGACGGGCTATGAACGCAGCCTATTCGGCGAGTCGTGGACCGACGATGTGGCAGTGGCATTGGGGCACAACGGATGTGACACCCGCAATGACATCCTTCGTCGGGACCTTGTCGATGTCGTCCTCAAACCCGGTTCCAACGGATGCGCAGTTCTCAGCGGCATGCTCAACGACCCCTATACCGGAACCACGGTCGAGTTCGATCGTGGCCCGAATACGTCCGCACTCGTTCAGATCGATCATGTCGTCGCACTGTCGGATGCCTGGCAGACAGGTGCCGCGCAACTGGATCCGTTCGCGCGCAGTAACTTCGCCAACGATCCGTTGAATCTGCAGACCACGATCGGTTGGGTCAATCAGCAGAAGAGTGACGGTGACGCGGCAACCTGGCTGCCGCCCAACAAGGCCTACCGGTGCCCATTCGTCACCCGTATCGTCGATATCAAATCGACCTACAACCTGTGGGTGACTCAGGCCGAGCATGATGCCATCGCCTCAGTGCTTGCCCAGTGCGACGGCTGAACCTGCATCACATGACGATCGGTGGCGGCGGATCGGCAAGGCCGTTCAGTACGAGGCTGAAACTGTCCTGACGCTGTGCCATGGCCCCACTACCGTTATCGGAGACCAGCAGCAGGGTGTACGAGCCATTACTGAGCCGTGGTCCGAGGGTGATGCCCTCGAAATTGCTGAAGCCGGTATTGCTCTGCCACAGAAGCGATTTGACGACGGGGGTAAAACTTCCCGTGCTCAAGGTCGGGACGCTGGTGACGTCTGATGCGCCGGTGAAATCAAGGAGATACACGCGGCTGCGAAAATGGGGGAGGAATCCGCCCAGTTCCCGCTCAAGGGCCAGCACGTCACCGTTGGGCAAGGCGAGCAGGTCTACGAGACCGCTGCGTTCGACGGTGATGAATGGCGACATTCTCCAGATCGGATCGGTGCGATAGGCGTACTGAGTTCCCGGCGTCTGATCCGGGCCGTCGAACTCCTGGATCCGGACCCAGCTTCCCGCCGATGTGGTGGACAGCGCCCCGTCTGGTTTCAGCGCTTCCTCGTTGCCAGTCCAGAGCTTGCCGTGGCCGTAGGACAGTGACTCCAAGCCCATATTGTTCTGCACGTTGGCCGACTGGTAGATCGGGGGAATCGTGACCGCGCCGACCTTCAGTCCGGTGGCAAGGCTGAATTCGGTGATGCTCGAGGCAACCTCGTCGGAAATCCACACGGTGTTGCCGTCGGGTCCGGCAGCAATGCCCTCGGAGTCCGATCCCATACCGGGGGCGGTGATGCCGCCGGTGACCTGGCTGGATCGGATCCGGCCGGTTCTGGTGTCCAGGGAGGTGTAGATCTGCCAGATTGAGCGGTCACCGTTGTCGCCGACGCCGTAGTAGGTGGTGCCGCCGGCGTAGGTGATACCGCTGAGTTCGGCCGCCCCGGTGGATCCGCTACCGAGCCGGAATGGGCTCTGGCCGGACCGCGTGATCGTCAAGCCGGGCTGTGCTGCCGTATCTGGTTGGACCACCCCGCGTGGGGACCGCGCGCCGGATTGCCGGCGCGTTCGCAGCGCCGCCGATGGTTTTGGCGCTGCAGCAACGGATTTAACGACAGATCGCGTCGTTGCATCTGGTGTGGAGTCGGAGCTATGAGTGTCCGCCGATGCTGTCGGAGTCGCGGCAGCGATCGCCGCACCGATACCCAGCGCTATCGCGACAGCGCCGAGGTGGCCCGCGTGGTGGCGTATGGAGATTGCCACCGTTAGACCAGCGTTGTCTTCAAAGTGATCAGATCGGTCTTCATCAGCACGACGTTGTAATTGCCCCACAGCGACATGTTCCAGTACAGATTGCTCACGTCCGGACTGCCGCCGGCGTCAGTGAGCTGTCCGGTGCCCGACAGTGGATGGATCATCGGCGCATACAGACCCGGGTACTGGATCGAGGTGGCGACGGTGATCGGGGCGGACCACTGTCCCTCCGGGTCGTCGGCGGTGCGCAGGATGACGTTGTTGGCGCCGTTGCCGTACATCATCACGTACTTACCGAGATAATCGTTGTACTGAACGCTCATCTCGCTGACGTTGCCACCGGTCTTGGCACCGGTGACACCGGCGAAGTAGCCACCGAAGAAGTTCGGGTTGTTGGCGATATCCCTGACAAAGCCGAACAACCCGCCGGAATTTGGCGAGTCGCCAATCACCGGTGCGGCGACGGCAGGCTTGTCGGGCACCCAGGTGTCGCCGTCCCAATACTCGTACTGCCCGAGATCGGTGATGGCGCCCTCGGGTACCCGGGACAGGAAGGCCGAACCGGCGCGCCCGGATGGAGTGCCGAAGGCGTAGACGTACTTTGTCCCGCCCGGTGCCACCTTGCTGTCAGGCTCGACGACGTAGGCCATCTGCTGGAAGTTCTGATCGCCGGCGCGGTACCGCGTCGATGAACGGAACCAGCCCGCGGAGCGCACCGTTGCGGGCTGCAATTCCCACTTACGGGTGGCCGTGTTGAACATCGAGATCGCCGAGTAGTTGGTGGTCCAGCGGCCCGGGGTGTCCCAGGACTTCACCGAAAAATAGTTGACGTAGTTCTCGCCGTTGGCGTACACAGCCGACGATGGGATGTTGGTGACCTCAGAGCCGATCAAGAACACCTTGTTTCGGGCGGCCGGGATGAACTGGGTTGCGGGGCCGGTGTTTTCCAGTGTCAAGCCGTTGTACAGCTTGGTATCGGTACTAAGCAGCAGGACGTTTGAGCGCCAGTTTCCGGACATGTTCGGCCCGCTGAAGGTGTCACCGAAGGCGAGTTGGGTCTTGCCGTTCACGCCGTTGAACCACATGACGCCGACGTCGGTGCCGTAAACGTTGGCCCAACTGGTGTTATTGGTCTGAGTCCAGCCGAGACCCGGATAGGCGTTGTTCCGCTGGCCGGTAACCCAGCCGATCGGCGCGGAGCCCAGGCTGGTGGGCGGGGTGACCGCCGCCACTGCAGTGGCGGCGCTGGCTTTGGCCTGTGCCGTCGCGGCTGCCGCCCGGGTGGCGACCGACCGGGCACTCGCACCGCCGAGATCTCGACGGTTCCATGCCATCAGCGCCCCCAGCGCCGGTGGCTCTGCGGGTTGGCCGGGCGTGGTGGCCGGGGACACTACGACTGGCGCTGTGGTCAACGCGGGAACCGGCGATATCACTGCGGCCGGCCTGCTGCTGACTCTCGAAACCGACTGCGACGCAGGCGAAGTCACGGTTGCGGCCGCTGCGGACGGAGTGGCCGGGCGCGATTTCGGCGCAGTCGTTCCGGAGCCACGGCCCGCCCGACGGGAGGGGCCCGCCGCGGTGGGAGCCAATGTCGACGGCTGCGACGACGGCCCTGGGCCCGCAGGTCCGGCATCGGTGGCGTCGGCCCATGCAGTACCGGCACCGGTGAACACCGCCGTCCCCACGCCGAGGCTGATGGCCAACGCGCCGATCCGGCCGATGTGCGCAGCGGCACGTTTCGGGCAACCCATCGGATCTCTCCTACCTCTGGCTAACTGCGGACTCTGAGTCTGGCAAACCTGAAGCCGGGGGATCGTGGCAACGGGTCTTCCAAACTCTACGCACACTGGCCACAAACATTCCAGAGGCGCATCTCTCGTAGCAGGCGGGGAACTGCGCGCTCGCAGGGTCTGTTTGACGAGGTCGTCGGCTCAGTCGGGGCGCGGGTGATTCAGCAAAACCCCAAAATGCGAATAGTCACATCTTGGCAACGGTCAGAAAAGCAAGAAACCAAGCCGCACGGCTTCCCCGGCGAGGACCACGAGGAGCATCGAATACACCCATCTACTGGCGTTGGGTCCCAGTGACACCTGGGCTCCGACCCGCGACCCGGCCATTGCACCCACCGCCAGGGGGATAGCCCAGAGCCAGTCGATCTGTCCCTTGACGGTGAAGAGGATCACGCCGAGCAGGGCAACCAGACCGAGGGAGAACACTTTGATGGCGTTGGCCTCTCGAAGTGGGAAGTGAGCCATCAGCACCAGGACGGCCAGCATGTAGGTGGCTGAATCCAGCACAATCAATCCCGCCCAGGCGCCGACCGCGAAAACGGCCACGGTGATCAGCGGGCCGGATGCGCGAACCGGCTCGGTGGACTCGCCTGCCAACCACTTCGAGGGATTGAGCAGTACCAGTAGCGCTGCTATCCCGAGGGCGAAGACGGTCACCCTTATGGTGCGCATGTCACTGAGGTTCTCTGCCGCGATCAGGCCGACCATCGCGCCGGCGAGCAACGGAACCGACAGGCGGAGTGCGGGTTTCCACGGCATCTGGTTCGCCTGGTGGAATTTCCACACCGCCACAACACAACCCAGCAGAACCGGCACCCGGTTGGTGGCATTGGACACCATCGGGTGCAGGCCGAGAGCGATCATCACCGGAAGGGTGACCGCCGTGCCACTGGATGCGACGGTATTGAGAAAGCCCGCAGCCAGACCCGCGGCGAGCAGTAGCAGGGCTGTGCTGAGTTCGATCCCGTGAAACATCGGGTGCAGTGTGATTCGCTCGGGTCTCACTGAGCCGCGAGCAGCTCCGCCATTTTTGCGACCACGGTCTGGATTGCCTTGAATGGCCGGACCATGACCTTCACCGACGTCAGCTGGTCCTGGTCGTTCCAATGCAGGATGTCGACGCCCTCGACGGAGATCCCGTCGACTTCAGCGGCGAACTCCAGCACCGCGGAGTTCGCGTCGATCCACTTGTTGACGTAGTGAAAGCCGGTGCCGGCGAACATGTGTTCCGCGGCGCGCAGATACGCCGCCGCGGTGGCTCGTCCGCGCTGGGGCGTGAAGACCGCGGGGGAGTAGAACACCGCATCCTCGGCGAGCATGTCGTCGAGGTCAGCAGTCTGGCCGTTCTCGATGACGTCGAGCCACCGTTCGATCACTGGCGTGCTCACGGGCGTCACCAAACCCAAAGCGACATGTCACCTGCCGGATACTGCTGGCAGATGTCGGTGGTGTTGGCCGCCACACCCTTGTTGTTGAAGAACAACTTCGAGTGGTTGGGCCATTGGAATGCCAGCTGGTCGGCGTAGATGTCAGTGGCCAGTTGTTCCGACCACGCCCGGCGATCGGCCGGAGACTTGGCGAAGAAGTCGTGGATGTAATCCTGAGCAGCCTGCTGGACCTGCGCCGACTTGTTGTTGTAGTCGATCATGTAGCGCTCGTAGTAGACCGGCTCCACGTCGCGAGCAGCGGCCATGATCTGCTCGGCAGTGCATCCGGTGATGATCATGCGGTGCGGGATCGGGTAATCGTCGGATGCATCAGCGGATGCCGTCGCCGGTGCCAGTGCGGCAGCCGCCATCGCGATCACCGCCGCCGTGCCGGCCCATCGGCGCATTCGTTGTGCAGCCGTGTCTCTCATCATGCGCCTCCTAGCGAGCTTGCGCTCAGGCTCAGTTGATCCGGATATGCCGGGTGGTCGGGTTCGGTTGTGGACTCGGCCGGTGGCGGAGTCGGGTCGGGCCAGGGCTGCGGCACCGGGCGCGGCCGCACCGCCTGCGGCCACCAGAACCACTTGCCCAGCAGTGCCGCGATGGCCGGTGTCATGAAGGAGCGCACAACCAGGGTGTCGAACAGCAGGCCGAGTGCGATCGTGCTGCCGACCTGGCCGGCCACGATCAGATCGCTGACCAACATCGAGGCCATCGTGAAGGCGAACACCAGGCCGGCTGAGGTGACCACGGCGCCGGTGCCGGCCATTGAACGGATGATGCCGGTGTTGATCCCGGCATGAATCTCTTCCTTGAACCGCGACACCAGCAGCAGGTTGTAGTCCGAGCCGACCGCCAGCAGGATGATGACCGACATCGCCAGCACCATCCAGTGCAGCGGCATCCCGAGGATGTGCTGCCAGATCAACACCGACAGACCGAACGACGTGCCCAGTGACAGAGCGACGGTTCCGACGATGATCGCCGCGGCCACCACGCTTCGGGTCAGGATAAGCATGATGATGAAGATCAGGCACAGTGAGGACAGTCCGGCGATCATCAGGTCGTAGTTGGCACCGGTCTGCATGTCCTTGTAGGCCGACGCGGTTCCGCCCAGAGAGACCTTCGAGCCTTCCAGCGGCGTTCCCTTGATCGCCTCGAATGCCGCGTTGCGGATCTTGTCGATCAGCGCGAGTCCGGTCGGGGTGGCGGGGTCGGTCTCGTGGGCAATGATGAACCGCACGGCTTTTCCGTCCGGCGAGACGAACATCTTCATCCCGCGTTTGAACTCTTCGTTGTTGAACACTTCGGGCGGCAGATAGAACGTGTCGTCATTCTTCGACGCATCGAAGGCCTGACCCATTGCGGTGGCGTTGTCCTGCATGGCCTGCATCTGATCCTGCAGGCCGCCCATGGTGGACTGCATGGTCAGCATCATGGTCTTCATCGACTTCATGGTTTCGATCATCGGCGGCATGATCGTGAGCATCTGGGGCATCAGGGCGTCGAGGCGGTCCATGTCGACGGTGAGCGCACCGAGATCGTCGCTGAGCTTGTCGATTCCATCGAGTGAGTCGAAAACCGAACGCAACGACCAACAGACGGGAATGTCGAAGCAATGCGGTTCCCAGTAGAGGTAATTGCGGATCGGGCGGAAGAAGTCATCGAAATCGGCGAGATGGTTCCGTATTTCGTTGGTGTCGGCCACCATCTGCTTGGTCTGGCCGACCATGTCGTGAGTGACACCGGTGAGTTGTGTCATCAGCGCGTACATCTTCTCCATCTGGTCGACGGAGACCTGCATATCGTCGCCCATCTTCAGCATGTCCTTCATGCGGTCCTGCATGTAAGACATGTTCAACTGTTGGGTGGCGCCGGACATGCTGATGATGAACGGAATCGAGGTGTGTTCGATCGGCTTTCCCTGCGGCCGGGTGATGGCCTGGACCCGTCCGACGCCCGGGATGTGGAAGATGTTTTTGGCGACGCGGTCGATGACAAGCATGTCCGCCGAGTTGCGCACATCATGATCGGTTTCGATGAGCAGAAGTTCCGGATTCATCCGGGCCTGCGGGAAATGCCTATCCGCGGCGGCGTAGCCGACGTTGGCCGGGATATCGGCCGGGAGATATTGGCGGTCGTTGTAATTATTCGTATACGACGGGAGCGCCAGCAGGCCGATGAGGGCGAGCGCGATGGAGGCCACCAGAATCGGGCCCGGCCACCGCACCACTGCCGTTCCGATCCGGCGCCAGCCGCGCGTCTTCATCGTCCGTTTGGGATCAAACAGTCCGAAATGGCTACCGATGGTGAGCATCGCCGGTGCCATGGTCAACGCGGCGACGACGGCGACAAGCATCCCCATCGCCAGGGGTACACCGAGGCTCTGGAAGTACGGCAGCCGGGTGAAGTGCAGGCAGAACGTGGCACCTGCGATCGTCAGGCCCGAGCCCAGGATCACGTGCGCGGTGCCGTGATACATGGTGTAGAACGCGGTCTCCCGATCCTCACCGTCCAGTCGGGCCTCGTGATAGCGGCCGAGAAGGAAGATGACGTAGTCGGTGGCCGCGGCGATCGCCATCGTGGTCAGCAGATTGACCGCGAATGTCGACAGGCCGATCAGGTCGTGATAGCCGAAGAACGCCACAATGCCTCGGGCAGCGCCCAGTTGGAGGAAGACCATCAACAGCACCAGCACGGTTGTCACGATCGACCGGTAGACCAGTAGCAGCATCACGAAGATGACGATGAGGGTTACCGCGGTGATCTTCTTGACGCCCTTGTCGCCGGCGTGATGCTGGTCGTAGGTCAGCGCGGCGGGGCCGGTGACGTAGACCTTCACGCCTGCTGGCGGTGTCATCTTCGACACCGCGTCGCGGACCGCCTGGATGGACTCCCCGGCCAGCGTCTCACCCTGGTTGCCGGCCAGGTACAGCTGTACGTAGGCGGCTTTGCCGTCGGCGCTCTGCGACCCGGCCGCAGTCAACGGGTCACCCCAGAAGTCCTGAATGTTCTGGACGTGGGTGGTGTCTGTCCGAAGTTTGGCGATCAGACCGTCATAGAACTCGTGCGCGTCCGCGCCCAGGGGTGCATCACCCTCCAGCACGATCATCGCTGAGCTGTTGGAGTTGAACTCGTCGAATACCTGGCCGACCCGCTTCATCGCCTGCAGTGACGGCGCGTCGTCGGGAGCCAACGACACCGAGTGCTGTTCTCCGACTACCTCGAGTTGGGGCACGCTGATGCTGAGCACGACCACCAGGCCGATCCAGAACAGCAGGATGGGGACAGAGAACAGCCGGATGAATTTCGGGATCGCCGGGTGCGCGCCGACATGGCGGTTGGACGCATTGTTCTCGGTCAGCACGAGGGAGGGCTTGTTGCCTCTCAACAGCTTGACCATGGGATTCCCTGCGATTGATGAACGATCGTCGACCAAGAGATTAGCTCATGTAACTGTTCGGCTTACAATCGTGGCCATGAGTTCCGCTACGCGTGTTCTGGCTGCTGCAGTGATCGCGTCGGCGGCGCTGGTAATGGCCGCCCCGGCCCAGGCTGACCCCGATATCGACTTCGCCGATCAGTTGCACGCCTTCGGCATCTACGGCCAACGCGATTACAACGCATGGCTGGGCAAGATCGCTTGTAAACGGCTGGTCAAAGGTGTCGACGGCACTGCATACGCATCGGCGGAGTTCATCTCGTTGAACCTGGCCCGCGACACTTCCCAGACGCAGGCTTTCCAATTCCTCGGTGCAGCGATCGCGACCTACTGTCCGGATCAGGTCGGGGTACTTCAGGCCGCCGCACGGTAATCCGGTGGCCGTCGAACGTAAACTCAACGACCTCGTCGCCGCTCCGCCGGACGTCGTGCGCAGCTATTACGTCGACCTCGACCGGATTGCCGAGGTGCATCCACTGGTGGTCGCCGTCCGCACCGTGTCACATCGGATCCTCGATGATGGCTACGAAAAGACCTACTCCGTCAAAGACCTTGTCCCGCTTGGTTTTCTGACGATTCCCATCACCTACACCGCGACCCTTCGGGTGCCCACACGCGGTGCGGTGACGGCACAGGCCCGGCAGTTTCCCGGCGTGCGACTGGACTCGATTGTGACCTTCGATCCGGAGTCTGGCGGCACCCGGCTGACCGAACGCATCCGGATCAGCGCGCCCCCGGGTCTGCAGGCGGTGACGGTTCGCCAAGCCGTCGCGGCCCACACTGAACTGCTCGCCGGCATCCGGCGGCACTTCTCGGGTTAGCTCACCCGGCCAGCTTTCCGTTGTCGATCGGGTAGACCGCGCCGTGGATTGCTGCGGCGTCGTCGCTGGCCAGAAACGCGATGACGGTAGCCACGTCCCTCGGCTCCATCAGGCCGCGAGGCGCGGCGATCCGCATGATCAGCTTGTAGTCGGCGTTATCCGGGGCGGTGAAATCGGTGACCTGCGGCGTCAGCATGCCGCCCGGGCACACCACGTTGACCCGCAGTCGCTCCCTGGTGAACTCCACCGCGAGCGCCCGCGTCAGCCCCACCAGACCGTGCTTGGCCGCGCAGTATCCGGCCGAGTAGACCTCGCCCTCGACACCAGCCACTGACGCGACGTTGACGATATTGCCGCCGACGCCCAGCAGGTGCGGCAGCGCCGCGCGGCACAGGTAGAACGGGCCGTTGAGGTTGGCCGCGAGGTCGGTGGCCCAGTCGTCGTCGGTGACTTCCGAGGTATGCCGCATCTGGTGGAAACCGGCCGCGTTCACCAGGATGTCGAGCCGGCCGAACCGTTGGACGCACTGCTCGACGGCGTCCCGGCAGGCCTGCGGATCGGTGATATCGACGGACGCGAAAGCCCCGCCGGGCACCGACTCGAACACCGTGGTCATCCGTCCGGTGTCACGGGCGATCCCGAATACCGTTGCCCCACGTTCGGCGAACAATCGCGCGACCTCCGCGCCCAGGCCGGACGATGCTCCGGTGACCAGGGCGACTTTTCCGCTCAGTTGCGCCATCTTCGAGCCTTCCCGTCGGGTTGTCACCGTCGGCTATGCGTGCACGTCCCGCTGCCCGACGGCATTGCGTAGTCCTGAGCAGTTGTAGCACCCGATGCAACCGATGCATTCGCGGCACCGCGCGCACGCCACGCAGCCGACACAGCGCCGGCACGCGACGCACCCAACACAGGCCAGACATCCGCGCATGAGGACGCAAAGAACAGTCAGCAAACTCCCGGCTACCGCGGCGCTGCCGGCCGTGGCGATGGAACCTGCGACTGCGGCACTGCCGGCGGTTGCGATGGAACCGGCTACCGCCGAGCTGCCGGCGGTGGCGAAGGATCCGGCTACCGCCGCGCTGCCGGCGGTCCTCCGCGATCCCGCAACAGCGGCGCTGCCAGCAGTCCACCTGGAGCCGGTCACGGCGACGGAGGTCCTTGAGGTCATATGACCATCCCAGCCCATTGCCGCCCCGGGCGCGACAAATTCCGGCGGAAGGCACCAAAACCGCAGCCAGATCGGACAAGCCAATCATTACGCGACCATGACAATGTGATCCCTGACGAGCGCGGCGGGCCGGTGTCGACTTGAATTAGAATCGTCGAGGACGTCCCCCGGGGCGCGGATGAGACAGGGAGCGGCCAGTGCAAGCGATCGACGCGTCGTCGCCGAGGATCGCCGTCACCGGCGTATCAGCGGGATCGGCGGGTTCGCCGTTCGGTGCCGAGTTCGAGATCTGGCGCAATGGTGTCCGGCAAACAGTCTTGGACCAGGTGTCCCATTTCGTCGACGCCGAGTGCGTGCCGCAACTTCAGCACACCGGGGTCGACGTCGCCGCTGACGTCTTGGCCCAGTTTGTTGACGGTGGCAAATGCCTACGGTCGACATTCATGTACTTGGGATGGCTGTGCGGAGCCGACCCTGATGTTGCGGCGCTGCGTGCCTGCGCCGGTCTGGAGTTCTTGCAGGCGTTTGCCCTGCTTCAGGATGACGTGATGGATGACTCCCCGGTGCGACGGGGCCGTCCGGCCGCCCATGTGCAGTTCGCCCAGTGGCACCGTGACCACGGGTTGTCCGGATCGCAAGACCGGTTCGGGGCATCACTGGCGACCCTGCTCTCCGATCTGTGTCTGGTGTGGGCGGAACAGATGATGCGCGACAGCGGTGTACCGCAGGATGCCCTGTCGCGTGCCTGGCCGCACTATGACGCGATGCGGGTCGAACTCGCGATCGGCCAGATCGCCGATGTCGCCAATGACACCGGAGCCATGCCGGATCTGGATGATGTGCTCGACATTGCCCGTCGCAAATCCGGTAACTACACGGTTCGGCGTCCGCTGGAGATCGGTGCCGCGATGGCCGGCCGCGGTGACCTGATCGACGCACTCGGCGGCTACGGACATGCGGTCGGTGAGGCGTTCCAGTTGCGCGACGACATCCTGGGCGTCTTCGGTTCGCCCGAGGTGACCGGCAAGCCGGCCGGCGGCGATCTCGTCGAGCGCAAGGCCACCAGCGTGGTGGTCGCGGCGCAGCGGATGGCTGACGCCGCTATCCGTCGGCAGTTCGCCGAGTTGATGGCCGCCGAGGAACTCACCGAGTCCGATATTGCCCACTGGCGAAACCTGATCGTCGCCACCGGTGCGGCAGACTGGATCGAGGAATTGATCGTCGAGCGGGTTGCCGAGGCAGCCGAACATCTCCGCGACCGCCGGATCGAGATCTGGGTGCAGTCGGCTTTGGCTGATATGGCCTCGGTCTGCACCCTTCGAGTGACCTGATCAAGAGGAGCCATTGATGCGCACTGTCCCCGGGAAAACCGACCATGTGGTGGTTGTGGGTGCTGGACTGTCCGGGCTTTCGGCTGCCCTTCACTTGGCCGGGCAGGGACGCTCGGTCACCGTCGTCGAGCGCTACGGATACCCGGGCGGGCGAATGGGCCAGGCCGATATTCGCGGCTACAAGATCGACACCGGCGCAACCGTTTTGACCATGCCCGACATCATCGAAAACGCGTTCAACGCCGTCGGCGCGTCGATGCGTGACTACGTCGAACTTATGCCGTCCGATCCTGCCTACCGCGCCTCGTTCGCAGACGGCAGCACCCTCGATGTGCACTCCGACGTCGCCACAATGACGGCTGCTATCGAGGATTTCGCCGGTCCGGAACAGGCTGCCGGCTACCTGCGGCTGCGGGATTGGCTGACGGAGCTCTACAAGCTGGAGATCGACGGTTTCATCGGGTCCAACTTCTCATCACCGCTGTCGCTGCTGACACCGCAGTTGGCCCGGCTGGCCGCTATCGGCGGATTCCGCGGGTGGGAGAAGATGGTCAGCCGCTTCATCACCGACGAGCGGCTACAGCGGATCTTCACCTTCCAGGCCCTCTACGCCGGCGTACCGCCGCAGCAGGCGCTGGCCGCCTACGCGGTGATCGCCTACATGGACACCATCGCCGGGGTGTACTTCCCGCGTGGTGGCATGCGCGCGGTGCCCGAGGGACTGGCCGCCGCGGCCGCCGACGCCGGCGTCGTATTTCGCTACGGGTCCACCGTGACGCGGCTGGAGCGCTCGGGTTCACGGGTGAGCGCCGTGTGCACCGACTCCGGTGACCGAATCGCCTGTGACGCCGTGGTCCTCACTACCGAACTGCCGCTGACCTATCAGTTGCTCGACCGCACGCCCCGCCGGCCGATCAAGTTCCGGCCGTCCCCGTCGTGTGTCGTCATGCACGTCGGTGTTCCGTCTGTCGGAGGTGCGCTGCAGCACCACAACATCAGCTTCGGCGCCAACTGGTCGAAGACGTTCGACGAGATCATCGACGAGGGCGTGCTGATGAGTGACCCGTCGCTGTTGGTCACCATGCCCACCGCCGGTGACCCGACGCTTGCACCGCCCGGACGCGACCTGCTCTTCGTTCTGGCGCCGTGCCCGAATCTTGAAGTGGGCAAGGTGAATTGGGCTGTCGAGGGCGACACCTACGCCCGGCAGATGCTGGCAACGGCCGCCGAGCGACTGCTACCGGGGCTGGATCAGGACGCCGACGTGCTCGACGTCGTGACCCCGGCCGACTGGGCACGCCAGGGCATGTTGGCAGGCTCGCCATTCGCATTGGCACACACCTTCGCCCAGACCGGGCCGTTTCGGCCGGCCAACCTGGTGCGCGGTACCGACAACGTCGTACTTGCCGGGTCGTCCACCGTTCCAGGCGTCGGCGTACCGACAGCACTGCTGTCCGGCCAGCTGGCTGCCGAACGGATCACCGGGCCAGTTGGAGACCGGCCACCGACAACGATCATCAGTTCGCCGAAACAGGTGGGGGCATGATCAATACCGAATTGCACGCCGCCGGGATCGACGACGAGCGGTTGCGGGAGTCCTACCGGTACTGCCGTGCGCTCAACGCCCAACACGGCCGAACCTACTTCCTGGCCACCCGACTGCTGGCTCCGTCGCAGCGACCGGCCGTGCACGCTCTCTACGGCTTCGCCCGCTACGCCGATGACATCCTTGACGACCTGACATCGAATGCGACCGTCGCGCAACGGGAAACTCGATTGGAGAAGTTGGCCTCGAAGTTCTTCGACGGTGCCGATGACGCCAGCGAGCCGGTGTTAGCAGCGGTCCTGCATACGGCTCGCACCTACCGCATTCCGCTGAATCTTTTCGACGACTTCCTGACGTCGATGCGAATGGACCTAACGGTCACCGACTATCCGGACCGCCAGGCGATCAACCACTACATGCGTGGCTCGGCAGAGGTGATCGGCCTGCAGATGCTGCCCATCCTCGGCACCGTCGGACCGCTGTGCGACGCCGAACCCTACGCCGAAGCCCTCGGCCAGGCGTTCCAGCTGACGAACTTTCTCCGAGATATCAACGAGGACCTTGACCGCAATCGCGTCTACCTCCCCGCTGATGAACTCGCGGCGTTCGGCGTGGACCGCGAACTGCTGATGTGGTGTCACGGCAACAGCCGCACGGACCCCCGTGTACGTGCGGCCCTGGCCGCTCAGCATGACACCACACGGGCCATCTACAAGGTGGCCAACAAGGGCATCGCACTGCTTGCGCCGCAATCGCGGCCGTGTGTGACGACGGCGTTCACGCTGTACTCCGAGATACTCGACCGTATCGAGGACATCGACTTCGCGGTATTCAGCGAACGGGCGTCGGTGGGCATGAGTCGCAGGATTGCGGTGTTCAGCGGCGGACTGGTGCGGGCCAGGCGAGCGCGGCGGGCTGCCGCCAGCCCGAGAGGTGGACTGTCCCAGGGCGCCGCCTAATGGATCGGTGGCAATACCTGTTCATCCTCGGCGGATGCATCCTGATCACTATGCCGTTGGAGGCGTTCGGCCGTGGCGTCTACCGTCAGCCATTGCGTCTGCTCCGTGCGCTGACCCCGGTGCTGGTGGTTTTCTTTGTCTGGGATGCGATCGCGATCGCACTTGACGTCTGGCACTACAACCCACGTTTCGTCAGCGGGATCAGAGTGCCGTTCATGCCACTGGAGGAACTGCTGTTCTTCATCGTCATCCCACTGTGTGGTCTGCTGACCTACTCGGCCGTCAGCTCCGTGCTCGGCGTCGTTGGCCGGTGGCGGGCCAAGACCGCAGTGCGGAGCCGGCGGTGATAGGTCTGGGGTACACACTGCCGGCGATCATTTCGGTCATCGTCGTCTGTGTGCTGGAATGGGCGGTATTGCGCACCGGGCTTTTCCGCACACGCGCCTACTGGATATCGATGGTGATCGTGTTCGGCTTTCAGGTTCTGGTCGACGGCTGGTTGACCAAGCTATCGGCACCGATCGTCATCTACAACGAGGCCCACACGTCGGGTCTGCGGTTCCCCTGGGATATCCCGGTCGAGGATTTTCTGTTCGGCTGGGCTCTGGTGACCGCGGTCCTGCTGTTGTGGGTCAGACAACAACCTGATCAGGAGGAGAGCCGTTGAGCAGCGTCGGCAACCAGGGATTACCCAAAGCCGAAGTGCCGGGCGCCTTCGACATCGGTGCCAGCGCCTACGACCGTCTGGTCGGCGCCAACCCCGGCTACCACGATCATTTGCGTATCTCGGCACGCCGGTTGCGGATCCCCAACGGCGGCCGCGGCCTACGCCTTCTTGACGCGGGCTGCGGAACCGGCGCATCGACCGCCGCACTGCTTGAGGCAGCGCCGCACGCGGAGATTATCGCCGTTGACGCGTCCGCCGGCATGCTTGAGCAGGCCGCCGCCAAGTCGTGGCCGGACTCGGTTCGCTTCGTGCACACCCCGATCGAGGCACTGGCCGATGCCGGTGTGCATGGGCCGTTCGACGGAATTCTGGCGGCCTACCTATTGCGCAACCTCGCCGACCCTGATGCACAACTTCGCCGATTCGCCCAGCTACTGCGCCCGGGTGCCACCTTGGCGGTGCACGAGTATTCGGTACGTGATTCAGTGCCCGCGAAGGCCATCTGGAACGCGGTCTGCTGGGGCATCATCATTCCGCTCGGTTGGCGACAGACCCGCGACAGCGCGCTCTACCGTCATCTGTGGCGAAGCGTGAATGCCTTTGATGGCGCCTCGGCCTTTCAGCGGCGTTTGGCGGCAACGGGATTCACCGGTGTGCACAGTGAGACGATGGGCGGCTGGCAGCGCAACGTCGTTCATACCTTTCTGGGTGATGCGCCTGCGGACGCACCTGACGGTAGGGATCTGCGATGAAGGATCAGCACCGAGTTGCCCACCCGGCACCGCGAGGGCTGCCGAACGCCACCGGCTTGCCGGAGACACCGCACGTTGTGGTGGTAGGCGCGGGCATCGCGGGTCTGGCCGCTGCCGCCGGTCTGGCGGAACGCGGCGTCACCGTCGACGTCGTGGAACGCCACGAAGAACTCGGTGGACGTGTCGCAGGGTGGACCGAACTCCTCGACGATGGGACCCAGACCACCAACAACCGTGGGTTCCACGCCTTCTTCCGGCAGTACTACAACCTGCGGGCGCTGCTGCAACGCAGCGACCCGAAACTCTCCCGATTGCGGGCGGTCGAGGACTATCCCCTCATCGACGGGCAGGGCCGCCGCGACACCTTCCGCGGACTGCCGCAGTCCCCGCCGTGGAACGCGTTGGTGTTCGCCATGCGCAGTCCGACCTTCCGGATCTGGGATCTGGTGCGGATCAACGCCAAAGCGGCCGCGCCACTGGCCGCGGTGACCGTGCCTGGAATTTACGATCGGCTCGATGACCTCGACGCGGAAACATTCTTGTCCGACATCAACTTCCCAGTAGCCGCGCGACATTTGGCATTCGAGGTCTTCGCCCGCAGCTTCTTCGCCCGGCCCGAACGGCTGTCGGCAGCCGAGCTTGCGGCGATGTTTCACATCTACTTCCTGGGCTCCAATGAGGGCCTGGTATTCGACGTCGCCGAGTCGAACTTCGACACCGCCCTGTGGAACCCGTTGGCCGAGTACCTCAGAGGCATTGGGGTGACGTTCCGTACCGGGACGCCGGTGTCGTCGATCAGCCGTGGGGGGTCTAGGAAGTTCCAGGTGCACTGCGATGACGGCACGATCATCGGCGCCGACGGCGTAGTGCTAGCGACTGACACCGGTGGTCTGCAGAAGATCGTCAGCGCCTCAACGGATTTGGGAGACGCCCAGTGGCGGCAACAGGTTGCCGACATGCAACTCGCGCCACCGTTCGTCGTGCAGCGGCTGTGGCTGGACCGGCCGGTGGATGCCGGACGGCCGGACTTTCTCGGCACCGGGGGACTGGAACCCATCGACAACATCAGCGTGGTCAGCAACTACGAGCGTCAGGCCGCCGAATGGGCGCGCGCCAATGGCGGTTCGGTGGTCGAGGTGCATTCGTACTCGGTCCCCGCTGATTCAGTGCCGTCGGAGGGCCTGCGGGAGGAGATGCTGGCTCGACTGCACCAGATCTATCCGGAGACCGCACGGGCTGGCATCGTGACAGAGCGAATCCTGTTGAAACAGGACTGTCCGCTGTTCTCGCCGGGCTCGCACGCGGGTCGGCCGACGGTGGAGACTCCGGTGTCCGGGTTGATGCTTGCCGGTGACGGGATCCGCATCGACCTGCCGGTAGCCTTAATGGAACGTGCCGCCACCACCGGTTGGTCAGCGGCGAACCTGCTGCTGGCGGGCTGGGGAGTCAACGGGCACACGTTGTACACGGTTCCCGTGCGGGGTCGCTCACCGGTATTGCGTCGGCTGGCTGAGAAAGGTGGCGCGCTGCGATGAGTCTGTGGTCACTTCTCGCCGACCGCATACCGAAAGACTCTCCGGTGCAGGTACTTCCGCAGATCGACTGGGCCACCCAGGAGCCCACCTACCGGGAAGCGCAACCGGCCATCATCGATTCCGCACTGCAGCGGGCACTGCGCCGGCCGAGCGGGAACTGGTATGTCTTCGGCGCCAGCACCGATGTGCGCGCCGACCGTCCGTTCGGAACTCAGGTCGCCGGCACCGAGATCGTGGCGTGGCGCGATCGGCAGCAGGTGCTGCGGGTGGGGCCGGCGGAGTGCCCGCATCTCGGTGCGGATCTTTCCACCGGCAAGGTCGAATGTGGCGGATTGATCTGCCCCTGGCATGGGTTGCGACTCGACGGTGGCCGCGAGTTCGGCTGGAAGCCGTTGCCTGCGCACGATGACGGTGTGCTGGTGTGGGTGCGACTGGATAGGGTTGGCGGTGAAGATCCACTGGACGCCCCAGTCCTCCCGATGCGGCCGACGGGCCGCACCCTGGCGGCCGTCACCCGCCTCGAGGGCGTCTGCGAGCCCCGCGACGTGATCTCCAACCGACTCGACCCGTGGCACGGCGCGTGGTTCCACCCGTACTCGTTCGCGCAGCTGGAGGTAATCAGTGCGCCCCCGGTGGATGCCGACGATGCCGCAGACGTTTTTCAGGTTGCGGTCACCTTCCGGATGGGGCGGCTGGGCATGCCGGTGATCGCCGAGTTCACCGCGCCCGAGGCGCGCACCATCGTGATGCGCATCGTCGACGGCGACGCGGCGGGCAGCGTCGTCGAGACCCACGCCACCCCGATCGGCCCCGGCCCTGACGGCAAGGCCCGCACCGCCGTGATCGAGGCGGTCATCGCGCAGTCTGATCGTGCGGGATTTGGGTATTCGCTGCGGGCCGCTCCGATGATCCAGCCACTGATGCGCCTCGTGGCCAACCGATTGTGGCGCGATGACCTGGCCTACGCTGAACGACGATATGCTCTGCGCACCAAGGAGATTCACTGACTATGGCTAAACGTGTTGTGGTGTGGGGAACCGGTTTCGTCGGCAAGATGATCATCCCCGAGGTGCTCAGCCACCCGGAGTTCGAACTCGTCGGGGTCGGTGTCAGCAACCCGGCCAAGGTGGGTCTGGATGCCGGTGAGATCTGCGGTCTGCCGCCCGTCGGCATCGTCGCCACCGATGACATCGACGCGCTGATCGCGCTCAACCCCGATGCGCTTGTGCACTATGGACCGACGGCTGCCAAGGCCGACGCCAACATCGAGGTGATTGGGCGGTTCCTTCGGGCCGGGATCGACGTCTGTTCCACCGCGATGACGCCGTGGGTCTGGCCGAAGATGCACCTGAACCCGCCGAACTGGATCGACCCGATCACGCAAGCCTGTGAGGTGGGCGGTGCGTCATGCTTCACGACCGGTATCGACCCCGGCTTCGCGAACGATCTTTTTCCGATGACCCTGATGGGTCTGTGCTCCGAGGTGCGCCGGGTGCGTGCTTCGGAACTTCTGGACTACACCAACTACGAGGGCGACTACGAGTTCGAGATGGGTATCGGTCGCGAACCGGAGTTCAAACCTCTGCTGGAGAACCGCGATATCTTGGTGTTCGCGTGGGGTGCCACTGTTCCGATGATCGCCCACGCCGCCGGAATCGAACTCGACGAAATCACCACCACCTGGGACAAGTGGGTCACTCCCACCGACCGGACGACGGTTAAGGGTGTGATTGGTGCTGGCAACGTCGCAGCGGTGCGGTTCACCATCAACGGCGTGTACCGCGGTGAGACCCGCATCCAACTTGAACATGTCAATCGAATCGGCCGCGACGCCGCACCGGACTGGCCCTCGGGCGATAAGGACGACGTCTACCGGGTCGATATCGAGGGCACACCCAGCATCTTCCAGGAGACCGCGTTCCGGTTCACTGACGGTTCGGGCCGCGACGCTGCCACCGCGGGCTGTCTGGCCACCGGCCTACGCGCGCTCAACGCCGTGCCGGCGGTGAACGATCTGCCGCCGGGATGGGTTACCGCCCTGGATCTTCCACTGATCCCGGGTCGCGGCACCATCCGCTGAGCGGCATCGCGAGGCTAGCCTCTGGTTGAGTCGGCGTACCACCCGGCGTGCGACACTGCGGTGGTGAAAGCTGTCAGTTGCGAACGTGGAACGTTGTCGGTCGTCGACCTGCCCGATCCCCGTCCCGGTGCGGGCCAGTTGGTGCTCGACGTGCGGGCCTGCGGCATCTGCGGATCGGATCTGCACGCCAAGGACCATGCCGACGAACTGACCGATGTGATGGCCGAGATCGGCTACGGCGACTTCATGCGCGGTGACACCCCGACGGTGATGGGACACGAGTTCGCCGGGGTGATCGCCGAACGTGGGCCGAAGGTGCCTAAGGCGCTCAAAGAGGGTATGACGGTGGTGTCGTTCCCGCTGGTGCGCGCCCACGGCGGGGTTCAACTGACCGGGCTCTCCCCGTTGGCACCGGGCGCCTACGCCGATCAGGTTCTGGCTGAGGCGTCGATCACCTTTCCGGTACCCAACGGTCTGTCCGTCGATATGGCGGCGATGACCGAGCCGATGGCGGTGGCACTGCACGCGGTGCGACGCAGCGACATCAAGAAGGGCGACACCGCGATCGTGGTGGGCTGCGGACCTGTTGGCCTGATGGTGATCTGTCAACTCAAGGCCCGCGGCGTCAGCACGGTGGTCGCCAGTGACCTTTCACCCGCGCGTCGCGCGTTGGCAATTCGCTGCGGTGCGGACGTCGTCGTCGACCCGACGGTGGACTCGCCGTATGACAGGACGAAGTCGAAGGGTTTCCTGACCAACATCCCCGACCTGTACGGCCTGGCGCTGGACACCATGCGCAAGCTTCGGCGAGTGCCCGGGTGGCCGCACGCCTACCGCGCGGCCGACGCTGCCGGCGCGGCCGGCCCAAAGCGACCGGTGATCTTCGAATGCGTCGGCGTGCCCGGAATGATCGACGGCGTACTGGCTGCCGCACCACTGAACTCTCGGGTGATCGTTGTTGGAGTCTGCATGGGTACCGACAAGATCCGGCCGACTATGGCGTTGAGCAAGGAGATCGACATGCGGTTCGTCTTCGGCTACACCCCACTGGAGTTCTATGACACCCTGCACATGCTGGCCGACGGGAAGGTCGACGCCTCGCCACTGCTCACCGGCAAGGTGGGACTCGGCGGTGTCGCGGCGGCATTCGAGGCATTGGGTGACCCGGATCGGCACGCCAAGATACTGATCGACCCGCGCAGTTCGGCCGAGGTGCCGCAATGATCCGGGCCTACCGTCTCTACACCGGCGCGGATGGCGATTCCCACGTGGAGGTGGGCAGTGTCAGCGGCGGCGAGGTTGTGGGCGCGCAGTCGATCATGTTCAAAGAGACCCCGGCGCATGCAACATTCGATTGGCACAACGATCCGATTCCGCAGTACGTGATCACGCTGTCCGGTGCTCTGGAGTTCACCACCGCCGGCGGGGAGACGTTCACGCTCCGGCCCGGCGACGTGCTGCTGGCAGAGGATCACACCGGTTCGGGCCACAGGTGGCGGATGGTCAATGACGATCCATGGCGGCGGGCGTACGTGGTGTTTCAGCCCGGTGTGGACACGCACTTCGCTGCCGATTAGTGGCCTCTGGTCACCCGGATCGTCTTCAGTGGCCTCTGGCCACCCAGTCGTCGTAGTTCACGATTTCGCCACCGATCGTCGTGGAGTCGCCGTGGCCGGTGTAGACCACGGTATCGGCCGGCAGCTTGCCGAGTTTGTCCCTGATGGAGCCGAGGATGGTGGGGAAGTCCGAGAACGACCGTCCGGTGGCACCGGGTCCGCCGGCGAACAACGTGTCGCCGGAGAACACCGCTCCCAGCGCCGGGGCGTAGAGGCAGGTCGATCCGGGGGAGTGGCCCGGGGTCGCAATGGCACGCAACTCGATACCGCCGGCGGTGAGTAACTGGCCGTCGGTCAGGGCACGGAATGCCTTGTCGCCGTGGGTGGTCTCCCACAGCATGGTGTCGGCCGGGTTCAGCAAGATGGGTGCGTCGAGGTCGGCGCTCAACTGCGGAGCGACGGTGATGTGGTCGTTGTGGCCGTGTGTGCAAATAACCGCCACCACGTGCCGGCCGGCCACGGCGTCCTCGATGGCTTTCGCGTCGTGCGCCGCGTCGATGACGATTACCTCGGATGCATCACCGACGATCCAGATGTTGTTGTCGACTTCCCAACTGCCACCGTCGAGTTCGAAGTTTCCGTGGGTGACGATCCGCTCGATACCGCTCTTGTTCGCACTCACAGGATCACCACTGAGCGCAGGACCTCACCGGCATGCATCTTGTGGAATGCCTCCTCGATGCCCTCCAGGCCGATCCGCTCGGAGACGAATTTCTCCAGCGGAAGCCGTCCCTGACGATAAAGGTCGATCAGTGTGGGGAAGTCGCGTTCGGGAAGGCAGTCGCCGTACCAGGATGACTTGAGTGATCCGCCGCGCGCGAAGAAGTCCACCAGTGGCATCTCCAGTCGCATATCCGGTGTCGGAACACCCACCAGCACAACGGTTCCCGCCAGATCGCGCGCGTAGAAGGCCTGCTTCCAAGTCTCCGGCCGGCCGACGGCATCGATCACCACATCGGTACCGAAGCCGTCGGTGAGTTCCTGGATTGACTCCACGACATCAACCTCGCGGGCGTTGATGGTGTGGGTCGCGCCGAATTCGCGAGCCCACTCAAGTTTGGTGTTGTCGGTGTCGACGGCGATGATCGTCCGCGCCCCGACCAGTTTCGCGCCGGCGATGGCCGCGTCTCCCACTCCGCCGCAGCCGATCACGGCGACGGTGTCGTCTCGGGTGACCGCGCCGGTGTTGATCGCTGCACCGATGCCGGCCATCACGCCGCAACCCAGGAGTCCGGCGACGGCCGCGTCGGCCTCGTCATCGACCTTGGTGCACTGGCCCTGGTGGACAAGGGTTTTGTCGGCGAACGCGCCGACACCCAAAGCCGGCGTCAACTCGGTGCCGTCGGTCAACGTCATCTTTTGGGTGGCGTTGAAAGTGTTGAAGCAGTACCACGGCCGGCCGCGCTTGCAGGCGCGGCACTCGCCGCACACCGCGCGCCAGTTCAGGATGACGAAGTCACCCGGGGCAACCTGGGTGACGCCCTCGCCGATCGATTCCACGACGCCGGCCGCCTCGTGGCCGAGCAGGAACGGATAGGAGTCGTTGATACCGCCGTCGCGGTAGGTCAGATCGGTGTGGCAGACACCGCAGGCGTGGACCGCGACGACCACCTCGCCCGGACCCGGATCGGGAATCACGATGTCGACCAGTTCGACTGGTTGGCCCTTGCTCCGCGAGATCACACCGCGCACCGTTTGACTCATGAGTCAGACCTTAACGTTTCCCGGTTGTGACCGGTCGGGGGGGATTACGGTGTCAGCGATGTCCACCGCCCTCGACATGATCGCGGACTGGCCGGTGCCCGCCGCGGCATCGGCGGTCGTGGGGCCGACCGGAATCCTGGTCAGCCGGGGAGACCTCACGCGGGCCTACCGGCTGGCGTCGGTGACCAAACCGTTGGTTGCCCGCGCGGCTCAGGTCGCGGTTGAGGAAGGCGTGGTCGACCTCGACACCCCCGCCGGCCCGCCGGGCGCCACGGTCCGGCATCTACTGGCGCACGCCTCGGGCTTGGCGATGAACTCAGCCGAGGTGCTCGCCCCGCCCGGCGCGAGGCGGTTGTATTCCAACTACGGATTCGCGGTCCTGGCCCAAACCCTCGAGACACACTCCGGCATCGAGTTCGGCCGCTATCTCACCGAGGCGGTGTTCGAACCGCTGGGAATGGCCTCGTCTCACCTTGACGCCGGCGCGTCGGCGGCCGGTTTCGGCGGGGTGTCCACTGTGGCAGACCTGGCCGTCTTCGCCGGCGACCTGTTGCGACCCCGCACGGTTTCGGCGCCCATGCACGCCGAGGCCATCGGCGTGCAATTTCCCGGGCTGACCGGGGTGCTGCCGGGTTTCGGGGTGCAAAGACCCAATGACTGGGGGCTGGGCTTCGAGATCCGCGACGGTAAGGCCCCGCACTGGACCGGTACCACCAACTCCGCGGCCACCTACGGACATTTCGGCCAGACCGGGACCTTCATCTGGGTCGATCCGGTTGCTGACCTGGCTCTTGTGGCCCTGACCGACCGGGACTTCGATGACTGGGCAAAACCGCTGTGGCCTGCGCTGTCGGATGAGGTCCTGAAAGAGTTCACCCGGGACTAGCGCAACAGGGGTATCAGGGGGCACAATAGACACGTACGGCACAACTGCATCTTCGGGAACACCAGGTCGTTGGGGAAGACGTCCCTAGTGGAAACCGAAGGAGCAAGTGATGCGTGCGTCGAATCAGTACACCGACGTGACGACGGGTGTGGTTTATCTCCACGCCTCACCCGCGGCGGTCTGCCCACATGTGGAGTGGGCTTTGTCATCGACCCTGAGTGCAGGGGCGAACCTCAAATGGACACCGCAGCCCGCCATGCCCGGACAACTCCGCGCGGTCACCAACTGGGTCGGTCCCGTCGGCACCGGAGCCCGGCTCGCCAATGCGCTGCGGTCATGGTCGGTCCTGCGCTTTGAGGTCACCGAGGATCCCAGCCCGGGAGTGGACGGCATCCGGTTTTGCCACACACCCCAGTTGGGTCTCTGGAACGGCGCGATGAGCGCTAATGGCGACATCATGGTCGGCGAGATGCGGTTGCGCACCCTGATGTCCGAAGGCGCCGACACCCTGGCAGCCGAGTTGGACACCGTGCTCGGCACTGCGTGGGACGAGGCACTCGAGCCCTACCGCGACGGTGGCGACGCGGGCGAGGTCAGTTGGCTGAGCCGGGGAGTTGGGTAGTCGGCAGCTGGGCATGAATGGCAGGCCCGTACCCCGCCCCCGGACTAGCGTTGCGACGCGGATCTGACGCTGGCGACCGTCCGCCTCGAACTGGCGGACTGCGGCGGATCGTCCTTGGTTTGGTTGGAGCCGACGATGATGGCTCGCCGACCGCTGCCCGGTCCGGCTTGGGCAACGCTGGTGTTGCCGAAGACCCGGGCGGTGTTGAGGCTTCCGATTCCCGCGGACGCAGCGGATCCATCTCCGATCACACTGGCGATGTTCAACACTGACTCCGTGGCGTCAAAGGCACCGGCGTCGGCGTAGGAGTTGGATCCCACAGCGCGGGCGATGTTGAAAGAACCTCGGCCGGTATCGATGCCACCGGCCTGGGCCTTAACCGCTGTTCCGAGTGCGCTGGCAATGTTGAAGTCGCCGGTCCCGGCGTACGCGTCTGTACTCGTGCCAAGTGCGCGAGCGATATTGAACGACGCCGGCGCGGTCGGGCTGCCACCGGCGTTGGATTGAGCCCCATTACCCAATGCCCGGGCGATATTGCCGTTGCCGTCGTAGGCGGCAGCGTATGAGCCTGGGCCAAACGCCCGGCTGGAGTTTCCGAAGCCGAACTGTGCAAAGGCCGTGGAAGTGTCGCCCACCGCCCGGGCGATGTTGAAGGCCGATACCCGCTCAAGATTGCCGCCTGCGCCGGTCTGGGCCCAGGCGTTATGCCCGATTGCCCGGGCCACGCCGAACGCGCCGTACGTTGCGAAAGCGCCTGAGTTCTCGTCGGGCTGTGATCCGACTGCAGTGGCGATCTGGAAGACGCCGTCGGAGGCTTGTGCGTAGCCACCGGCTGCAGCGGTGGCGATGTTGAAGTAGCTGCCGCCGACGTACGGCGTTGTGTAGGCGAGGCTGTTGTCGCCGACCGCCAGGGCGAGGTTGAACAAACCGCCGGCGACTTCGGCATAGGTGTTCGCGCCTATGGCGATGGCCCACTGCAGCGGTCCGGTTGATGAGCATGACGCGCTGCCGGTTTTCAGCGTCCCGGTCAGGGCCGAGGAGAAACAGGCGTCCAGTGCCTGCGCGGGGGCGGGCGCAACGCTGGTCGCCAATGCGCTCGCAGCAACGGCACCGAGCACGCCGCCGGCGAGCAGGAACCCGGTCATTTTCGACCTGTAACTGGAAGAATTAGTGAAACCGGTCATGGGAGAGTGGGCCGTTCTGTGTTAATGGGCAAATTTCGGCTAAGGTATCACAGGTTCATTAACGCCAACGTCGCAACACCCGTGGGGCATCGACTGCATTGACCAACATGAATCGGCGGAACGGCTCATCTGCCCGCGGGTAGCATCGGTCGCCGGGGTCGGATACAGAAGGTTGGCAAGCGTGGCAGTGCGTGCCCAGGACTGGTTACAGGCCGGCAGTCACTTCCCCTGGGTTCCGAATGAATCGCTGCGGAGCACCGACAGCCTCGATATTTTTCACGCCGAATTCGGTGACCCCGAGTCTCCGCTTCTGTTGTTGGTGCACGGGTTTCCAACGAGCAGCATCGACTGGTCCGACGTCGCGGGCGAACTCAGCGCCACCCACCGGGTATGCGTGCTTGATCTTCCCGGTTTTGGATTTTCTGACAAACCCGCGGGCGAGAGTTACACACTGCGTCGCGACAGTGAACTCCTCGGGTACTACCTGACGGAGATCCTGGGGGCGAGCACCGGTGCGGTGGTCGCCCACGACCGCGGCGACAGCGTGGCACTGAGTTTCGCCGGCCGATCTGCGGCCGGTGAATTCGGCTTCGAGGTGACCGATCTGGTGCTCAGCAACGGCAATATCTTCCTGCCGTTGTCGAATCTGACCGACTACCAGCGAGTGCTGTTGGATCCTGAGACTGCGTCGTCGTTGAATTTCATGACCCCGGAGATGTTCGCGGCTGGTTTGGGGCTGAGCATGTTCACCCCGCAACGGGCATCGGATGATCCGACGATCGTCGCGCTGGCGGACACATTCGCGTACAACAACGGAATGGGCGCCATGCACGGCACCATCCAGTATTTAGTGGAGCGTGCCGAGAACGAGCAGCAGTGGCTGGATGGCCTTGCCTCGCTACCGTTCAAGACCACTTTGATCTGGGGACTCTGCGATACCGTCGCTCCACTGCGCGTAGCGGCCCATGTGTGGGATAACTACCTGGTGAACAAGCCGGGCGCCAACGAGTTCTGGGTGCTGCCGCGGGCGAACCATTACCTTCAGAATGATCAGCCGCGGGAGTTCGCGCACGTCGTGCAGACCACCCTGTCCAACACCTCGCCCGCGGCACCCGGCCCGGTATCTGATGAGGTGGGTGCTCCGGTTTTCGTCGACCGATCCCGGTCGCTTTTGCCCTCGGCCAGCGACGTTCTCAGCCGAGGTCAGGGTTAGGAAGAGGCAACAGATGAGCAGCAAGGAACTTCCGGCACGGGCACGAGTCGTCATCGTCGGTGGCGGCGTGACCGGATGCAGCATCGCCTACCACCTCGCACACCTCGGTTGGACGGATGTGGTGCTCCTCGAACAACACGAACTGACGGCGGGTACGACGTGGCATGCCGCCGGCTTAATCACCTCGGCGGGTATGACCGACGAAACCGCCCTGTTCCTCAGTCGGTACTCACGAGATCTCTATGAGCGACTCGAGGCCGAAACCGGCCACTCCACCGGGTTCAATCCGGTCGGTCACGTCAGCCTGGCCACCAGTCCGCGACGCCTGGACGCGCTGCGCCGGTCGTCGGCCTGGATGCACGGCTTCGGCGTCGCCGAGCACGAAATCTCAGCGCGCGAACTGCAGGACATGTGGCCACTGCTGGACACCTCCGATGTGTTGGCCGGGTTCTATGTACCCGACGAGGGCCGCGCAGATCCGGTCGGCGTCGCCACCTCAATGGCCAAGGGCGCCAGAGCACTTGGGGCACGTGTCATCGAGGGTGTCACCGTCACCGGTGTCGAGACGAAACGTGGCCGGGTGATCGCGGTGCAGACCTCGCAGGGCCGGATCGAGACCGAGGTCGTCGTCAACGCGGCGGGAATGTGGGCCCGCCAACTCGGCGCGCTCAACGACGTCTGTATTCCCCTGCAGGCGGCCGAGCACTACTACCTGATCACCGATGCTGTCCCGGGCATGGACAGCAATCTGGCCGTGATCGAGGATCCGGAACGCTACGGCTACTACCGACCCGAGGGCGACGGCATGCTGGTCGGGCTGTTCGAACCGGTCGGCGCACCGTGGTCGCTGGACGGTGTGCCCGACAGTTTCGCGTTCGGCACGATGCCGCCGGACTGGGATCGGGTGGGCCCCTATCTCGGCGCCGCACTCGAACGCATCCCGTCGCTGTCCGAGGTCGGAGTCCGGTTGTTCTTCTGCGGTCCGGAATCCTTCACGCCCGACGTTCGGCCGATGCTGGGACCGGCACCGGAGTTGGACGGCTACTTCGTCGCCGCCGGAATGAACTCGCTGGGCATTCTGATGGGCGGTGGTATCGGAAATGTCATGGCGCACTGGATCGTTGACGGCGTGCCGCCGGTCGATGTGACCGGATACGCCATCGACCGGGCAGCGACGCACGAAACCTCCCGGCGGTTCCGCGCCGAGCGCACCGTCGAGCAACTCGGCGTGTTGTTCGGCGATGCCGTCTGGCCCACCTGGAAGCCGAGTACGGCACGCGACGTCCGTCGTTCGGTGTTGCACGATCGGTTGGTGGCTGCGGGTGGCCACTTCAACGCCTCAGTGGGCTGGGAGTTTGCCGAGTGGTACGACACTGATGACGCACACCCAACGACCACCCTCGACTACGCACGGCAGGGCTCATTCGACATTGTGGGCCGGGAGCACCGTGCGGTACGCGAGGACGTCGGCGTTCTGGATATGAGCCTGATGGCGAAGTTCCTGGTACAGGGTCCCGACGCGGCGAAGGTGCTCGATCGCCTCTCGGTCAGCGTCATCGACCGCGAGATGGGGCGGCTGGTCTACACCCAGTGGCTCAACAGCGACGGCGGCATCGCCACCGATCTGACGATCACCCGACTCGGCGAGGAGAAGTTCCTCGTCGTGACGTCCGACCTCATCCACCGCCGGATTGAACCCATGATCCGTCGCGAAACCCGCCCCGGCGAGGTTGTGGTCGTCACCGAAACCACCTCCGCGACAACGCTGCTGTCGCTTCAGGGGCCGAAGTCGCGCACCTTGCTGTCGAGGCTCACCGACGCTGACCTGTCCAATGAAGCGTTTCCGTATCTGTCGGCCAAACACATCCACGTCGGCTACGCGCCGGTGCTGGCTGCCCGGGTGACCTACCTCGGTGAACTGGGTTGGGAGCTGCACATCCCGACCGAGTACGCGGCCGGTGTCTACGACGAATTGACCTCCGCCGGAGCCGATCTGGGCTTGCGTCCAGTCGGTCTGGCCGCGATGTCGAGCCTTCGGTTGGAGAAGGGTTACCGGGATCTCGGAGTCGATATCGACAACACCGACAACCCGATCGAGGCCGGACTCGGGTTCACCATCTCCTGGGATAAGCCGGGCGGGTTCATCGGCCGTGATGCCCTGCTGGAGTTCAAGGCCCAGGGCACCCCCTGCAACCGTGTCGTCAATCTGTTCGTGGACGACTCCGGAGCCGATCTGTTCGGCAATGAGCCGGTGATGCTCGACGGTAAGTGGGTCGGGTATGTCCGGGCCGCCGCTTACGGCTACACCCTCGGTGGCCCGGTGGGCCTCGCGCAGGTATCCCACGACGCCGGAGTAACCGGAGACTGGTTGCGGGAGCAGGCGTTCACGGTGCACACCCCGAACGGCGATCTTCCGGCCAGGCTGCAGATGGCCCCGTTCTACGACCCGCAGCGGACCCGGATTCTCGCCGACTCCTAGGGCGCCGGGCGCAGGATCGTCAATGCGCCCGGCATCGCAGAGATCTCGGCCGGCAACGGGCAGGCGTATTCGCCATCGGCATAGGCATTGATGCCTGGGCACTCGACCCAGATGTTCCTGGCCCGCGCCGTCGTCACCTCGTCGAGATCGACGTGGGTGCCCGTGAAGATGGTGGGGAACAACCGGAGAAGCTTCAGCCGAGAACCGCTGCGCACCATCGTGATATCCAGCAGTCCGTCAGCGTGATCAGCTCCGGGACAGATCAGCATTCCGCCGCCATAACTTCGGGTGTTGCCGAACGCCGCCAGGGTGAGGTCGGTGACGATCTCGCGCTCACCGTCGAGCACCATCCGGAACGGCAGCGGACGCAGTTGCGACAATTCGGCCACGATGGCCAGGTTGTAACGCATCCGGCCGTGCGGCCAGCGCATCCGGTTAACCCGGTCGCTGACCAGGGAGTCGAATCCCGTTGCGGCCACAGTGCCGAACCAGGTGGTGGTGTTATCGGCAGCTCGGATGAGGCCGAGATCGATGGTGTCGGTATGGCCGGCGACGATCACGTCAACTGCCGCCGCCGGGTCGCCGACCGGGATGCCGTACTCGCGGGCATGGTCGTTGCCGGTGCCGGCCGGGATGATTCCCAGTGGAATATTGCTGTCCGCCAACGACTGTAGAGCCAGCGAGATGACGCCGTCACCCCCGGCAACCACAACGGCATCGGTGCCGTGGGCCAGGGCCTCGTCAACCAATTCGCGCGCGTGGATGGGGTCACGGCCGACGATCTGAGTGACGTCGACACCGCGTTCTTGGAAGCGCGCGACTGCGCGCTCGGCCGCATGCGGGGCGTTGCCGTGACCCGCCATCGGGTTGGTCAGCAACGTGACGCGGCCTATCCCGGTCATGGAATGAGCTTGCCCGGGTTGAGGATTCCGGCCGGGTCCAGCGTCTGCTTGACCGCGCGCAGCACCTGTACTCCGAGATCCCCGATCTCGTCGGCCATCCACGGGCGGTGGTCGGCACCGACCGCATGATGATGGGTGATGGTGCCGCCGCCTGAGACGATGGCTTGTGCCGCGGCGGCCTTGGCGATGCGCCACTGCTCGGCGACGTCACCGCGCTGCCCGGCGACCACGGTGAAATACAACGATGCACCGGATGCGTACACATGCGAAATGTGGCACATGACCAAAGCCGCTGTGCCACTGTCGGTCAGGGCCGTCGTCAGGGCTTCGGTGACCGCGGCCTTCAGGACCGAGAGATTCGACCACGACGTCGCGGTCTCCAGGGTTTCACACAGTGCGCCCGCCGACAGCAGCGCATCGCGCAGATACGGGGCGTCGAAACGGCCGTGCTCCCACGCCTTCGCGGGGCCTTCGCCGAGCGAGAAGCCGCCGTTAGCGGCCAACACGGCGCGGGTTTCGTCGTGGCGACTCTGGGCATGGGCGGGGGTGCCCTCGAACACCGTGATCGCCAGGCAACCACCGGTGATGCTCTGCTCACCGATGCTCGACGTGGTGGCCAGGTTGATGCCAGTCTCGACCTCGTCGGAGAGCCGAATCACGGTGGGTCCGGTGCCTGTCTGGATGACTGCGCGCAGGGCGTTGGCACCGGTGGTGAAGTCCGGGAATGACCATGCCTCGTAGCGCACTGCCTCTGGTACCGGATGAATCCGAACCCGTACCCTGGTAATGACGCCGAATGCACCCTCGGAACCGGCGAACAATTCGCGCAGGTCCGGTCCGGCAGCCGAGGCGGGAGCACGCCCGATGTCCAGCACGCCCGCCGGGGTGACCACGCGCATCCCTCGGATCATGTCGTTGAATCGGCCGTAACCGGCAGAGTCCTGTCCGGAGGACCGGGTGGCGGCGAAACCCCCGACGCTGGCAAAGCGGAAACTCTGTGGAAAATGGCCGAGGGAGAAGCCCCGTTCGCCCAGGAGACGTTCAGCGTCCGGTCCGGTGACCCCGGCGCCGAGTTCAGCCTCGCCAGAGACCTCGTCGAGCCAGTACAGGGCGTCGAAGCGGCGCAGATCAAGGGTGATCACGGCGCTGAATCCGGCGCGGATCGGGTCCAGTCCGCCGACGACACTGGTGCCGCCGCCGAACGGCACCACCGCGATGCCGTGGGACGTGCAGTAGTCGAGGATCGCGGCAACGTCATCCTCGCTGCCGGGGAACAGCACTGCATCAGGCGCATCCTGATGAATCTGTTTGCGCCGCAACAGATCCAAGGTGGACTTACCGCCGGCGTGCAGTAATCGGTCGCGATCTCCGGTTCGGAGATAGGTACTGCCGACAATCGCTGTCAGGCCGTCGAGGTGATTCTGGGTCAGTGTGCTCGGACAGAGCTGTACATCATCGATGCCTGGCGCAATGATCTCGGTGCCGCTCACACCGAGTGCCTGCTCGAGTAGGGTTCGGATGCCAGGTGATAGCGGCTTGGCCAACCCCGGGTCGCCCCAGCCGTCCCATGCCATGGGCGGTAGCAGGTGATCGCCAGTATCTATGTGGACCATGAATTAGAGTATTGCAGATGATGACAATCAGTAATGTGGTTGTTGCCGGACTCCGAAAAGCGCAGGCGGACAACAGTGTTCGCCGAGTTGTCCCAGGTTTAGGGATGTGCCGGTGAACGCCGCACTCAGCGCGGCACAGCGTACTGCCGACTTGGCCGCCCTCGGCGACGGCGAGATGATCGACGTTGCCGTCATCGGAGGCGGGATCACCGGTGTGGGTATCGCTTTGGACGCCGCCAGTCGCGGATTGTCGGTGGTACTGGTCGAGAAGCACGACCTCGCGTTCGGAACCAGCCGGTGGAGTTCCAAACTGGCACACGGCGGGCTGCGGTACCTGGCGAGTGGCAATGTCGGCATCGCACGGCGCAGCTCGCTGGAGCGCGGAATCCTGATGGGCATCACCGCACCGCATCTGGTCAAAGCTATGCCGCAACTGGTGCCATTGCTGCCGTCGATGAGCCGGTCCCAGCGGGCCCTCGTGCGAACCGGATTCCTGGCCGGTGATGTGTTGCGCGCGATGGCCGGCACCCCGTCCGCTATCCTGCCGAGACCGCGACGGATCAGTGCGCAGCAGGCCGTGACACTGGCCCCGACGGTGCGCCGTGATGGGCTTGACGGGGCCCTGCTGGCGTACGACGGACAGCTGATCGATGATGCCCGACTCGTGGTGGCCGTGGCCCGTACCGCAGCCCAGCACGGTGCCCGCATCCTGACCCACGTCGGAGCCTCGTCGGCCAGTGGAAATTCGGTGCGGCTCACCGACGAGTTGACCGGGCAGACTCTGGATCTGGCGGCACGGGTGGTGATCAACGCCGCCGGGGTTTGGGCAGCGGACGTGGATTCATCGATCCGACTTCGGCCCAGCCGTGGAACTCATCTGGTGTTAGATGCCGAAACATTCGGCAATCCCACTGCGGCACTGACGATTCCGATCCCGGGGGAGACCAACCGGTTCATCTTTGCGCTGCCGGTACAACTCGGTCGGATTTACCTGGGCCTCACCGACGAGGAGGCGCCGGGTCCGATACCTGATGTGCCGGAACCGACGCCCAGGGAGGTCACCTTCCTGCTCGACACCGTCAATACCGCACTGCAGACCGCGCTGACCACCGCCGACGTCACCGGTGCCTATGCCGGCCTGCGGCCGCTGATTGACAGCGGGTCGGGGTCAACTGCCGATCTGTCCCGCGATCACGCGGTACTGGAGTCCGATTCGGGGCTCTTCAGCGTCGTCGGCGGCAAACTCACCGAGTACCGGCATATGGCTGAAGATGTCTTGGACCGAGCCATCGCGGCTCGCGGGTTGACTGCCCGGCCGTGCTGCACCAGGAACCTGCCGTTGGTCGGAGCGCTGGGAAATCCCATTGCGGCGCGGGGCAGTAGCGCACAGATTCCGGCTTCTCTGGTGGCACGCTACGGCGCGGAATCGGCCGCTGTGATTTCCGCGGCGCGGTGCGAGCGCCCGCTGACACCGGTGGCCGAGGGGATCGACGTGACCCGGGCGGAGTTCGAATTCGCCGTGACCCACGAAGGCGCCCTCGACATCGGCGACATTCTGGACCGTCGTACTCGCATCGGCCTCGTGGCCGTCGACCGTGAGCGCGCGATGGGCGCTGCGATGGAGTTCCTCGCCGCATCACGGTAAGCGTGACCGGTTACAGCGGGATGTTCTTGTGGCGACCGCGCCGGGCCGGCGCCTCAGCCAGGGTCTGAGTGAGCTTGCTTCGGGTGTGGGCCGGATCGATCTTCTCGTCGACCACGCCAATCTCGATGGCCGCGTCCACCCCGCCGGCAATACGCTCGTGCTCCTCGGCCAACTCCTCGTGGAGTGCCTCACGTTCGTCATCGGGTGCCGCGGCGAGCTTGCGCTTGTGCAGGATGCCCACGGCTGCTTTGGCGCCCATCACAGCGACCTCGGCGTCCGGCCAGGCGAAGACCTTCGTCGCACCCAGCGAGCGGGAGTTCATCGCGATGTAGGCACCGCCGTAGATCTTGCGGGTCACCAGGGTGACGCGGGGGACCGAGGCTTCACCGAAAGCGTGTAGCAGTTTCGCGCCCCGACGCACCACACCGCCCCACTCCTGGTCGACGCCGGGCAGGTAACCGGGCACGTCGACGATGACCACGAGCGGTATACCGAATGCGTCGCAGAGGCGGACAAAACGCGCTGCCTTCTCGGCACTCTCGGAGTTCAGGCATCCGCCCAGGCGCAGCGGATTGTTCGCAAGCACCCCGACGGTGCGGCCGGACAACCGGCCGAGGCCGACCACCATCGACGGAGCCCACTTGGACTGGAACTCCTCGAACGGCTCGTCGGAATCCAACAGTGCTTCCACCAGGGGATGCACATCGTAGGCGCGGCGGGCGGACTCCGGCAGCAGGGCGTGCAGATCGACGTCGCCGGCCTCGGCCTTGGCGCGGTCAAAAATACCCTGCTGGCAGAACATTCCGACAAGGCGACGTCCGCGCGCGTAGGCGTCGAGTTCGTCATCGGCGACGATATGGCACACGCCGGACTTGCGGTGGTGGGTGTCGGGCCCGCCGAGGGAGGCCATGTCGACGTCCTCGCCGGTGACGCTGCGCACCACATCGGGTCCGGTCACGAAGACCCGGCCCTCGGGAGCCATGATGACGACGTCGGTCAGCGCCGGCCCATAGGCGGCACCGCCGGCCGCGAAACCGACCACGATCGAGATCTGCGGGACGTACCCCGAGGCCCGGATCATCGCTTCGAATACAAGGCCGACCGCGTGCAGGGCCTTGACGCCCTCAGCCAGACGTGCCCCGCCGGAATGCCAGATGCCCACAATGGGACTCTGCTCATCGATCGCGTTGTCATAGGCACTGACGATATGGCGGCAGCCCTCCACGCCCATGGCACCGCCCATGACGGTGCCGTCGGTGCAGAACGCGATGGTTCGCAGGCCGTTGACGGTGCCCGCGGCTGCGAGCACGCCGGAGTTGTCGCGATCGTGGAGCAGTTCGACGCTGTCGTCGTCGAAGAAGTTTCGCAACCGCAGCAACGGGTCGCGCGGGTCCAGCGATTCGCCGACCGCCTCAGGGGCCATGATCGTCATCTATACCTCCTTGTGCGGGTCGGATCTGGTTGGCGTGCCGTTCGCTCGTCGCTTTTCAGTACTTTCCGAACGCGATCGCGACGTTATGCCCACCGAATCCGAACGAGTTGTTGATCGCGTATCGGTAGTCGCCGGAGCGGGGCTCCCCGGCCACCACGTCCAGGTCGATCTCCGGATCGAGGTTGTGCAGATTGCGCGTGGGTGGGATCACGCCGTCGCGAAGCGCGAGCACCGTGAGGATGGACTCCACCGCACCCACGGCTCCCACCGAGTGGCCCAGTGACGACTTGGGTGCGTAGACCGCCGGCCGGTGGCCGCCCATCGCGTTGTTGATCGCCTTGCCCTCAGCGACGTCACCGACATTGGTGCCGGTCGCGTGGGCGTTGACGTGGTCGATGTCGCGGGGTTGCAGGCCGGCGAGCTGGATTGCCCGGGTCATCGCCTGGCCGGCCTGTATTCCGTTGGGATCCGGCGCCACGATGTGGTGGCCGTCGGAGGTGACCGATGCTCCCATGATCCGGGCCAGGATGTCAGCGCCGCGCGCCTTGGCGTGCTCCTCGGTTTCGATGACCATCAGCGCGGCGCCTTCACCGAACACGAAGCCGTTGCGGTCCCGGTCGAATGGGCGGCAGGCACCGGCCGGATTGTCATTGGTATCGGACAGCACGATCCGCATCTGGGCGAATGCGGCGATCGGCACCGCCTCGATTTTGGTTTCAACACCACCGCAGACGGCGATATCGGCCTCGCCGTACACGATGTTGCGCCACGCGTTGGCGATAGCCTCCGAACCCGACGCACAGGCAGAAATCGGGGTACACACACCGGCCTTGGCGCCCAGGTCGAGTCCGACCACGGCCGCCGGACCGTTGGGCATGAACATCTGCACGACCAGTGGTGAGACGGCCCGCAACCCCTTGGATCGCAGGCCGTCGTAGGCGAACACCAACTCCTCCGAAGAGCCCAAACCGGTTCCGATGGACACCATGAGCCGTCGGGTGTCGACGTCGGGCGAACCGGCGTTCTGCCAGACCCGCCGGCCCAGCACGGTCGACATCTTCTGCAGATACGACAGTCGCCGTTTCTCCACCCGCGTCAAATCCGACTCGAAGTCCTCCAGCAGGTGCCCGCCGATCCGCACCGGCAGGTCGTACTGCTCGACGAAAGGGTCGTCGAGGGTGCGGATACCACTCTGACCGTCCAGCAGTTTCTTCCAGGTGTTCTCGGCGTCAACGGCCAACGCGGTCGTCATGGCAATGCCGGTCACGACCACGTCGGGAAGACCGTTACCCGTTGTCAGCGGTGCCATCAGTGCCGGGATCTCCCTCTCTGGATTACGTGCGCGGTCTCAGTAGCGCCCGAAGGCCAGTGCCACGTTGTGCCCGCCGAACCCGAACGAGTTGTTGATCGCATACTCGTAGTCGCCGTAACGAGGCTCGCCCGCAACCACGTCCAGACCGATCTCCGGATCGGGTGTCTCATAGTTGAGCGTCGGCGGGATGACACCGTCGCGGAGACTGAGCACCGTCAGGATCGACTCCAATGCGCCGACCGCACCGATGGAATGACCCAGCGCCGACTTCGGCGCATAGACCGGGGCGTGCTCCACACCGGCAACCCGGATGGCACTCGCCTCGGCGATATCGCCGATGGACGTCGATGTGGCGTGGGCGTTGACGTGATGAATGTCCTTGGGCGACAAGCCCGCCAACTCCATCGCCCGCTTTATGGCGTGCCCGGCCCGCAGGCCGTCCGATGCCGGCGCAACCATGTGGAAGCCGTCTGAGGTGATGCCGGCACCCAGCAGTCGGGCCAGCGGTTTGGCGCCGCGGGCCTTGGCATGCTCTTCGGTCTCGATGACCATCAACGCTCCGGCCTCACCGAAGACGAACCCGTCACGATCCTTATCAAAGGGACGCGACGCGGCCGCGGGATCGTCGTTGCGTGTCGACATGGCGCGCATCATCGAGAACGCCGCGATGGGCAGCGCCTCGATTGTGCCCTCGACACCGCCGCAGACCACGATGTCGGCGTCACCCATGACGATCTGGCGCCAGGCGTGAGCGATGGCCTCCGAACCGGACGAACAGGCCGACACCGGGGTGATGACCCCGGCGCGTGCGCCCAGGTCCAGTCCGACGACCGCCGCCGCACCGTTGGGCATGATCATCTGCACCGCGAGTGGAGACACCTTGCGGATGCCGCCTTCATTCATGACGTCATAGGTCTCGACGATCTTCTCGCCGCCGCCCAGGCCGGTGCCGATGACGACCCCGAGGCGGTCTGGATCCACCTCGGGAGCGCCGATGGAGTCCCACATTTTGCGGCCGAGGTACTTCGACATCCGCTGGACGTACGACATCCGTCGCAAGTCCAACCGGCCCATGTGGTCGTCGATCGGATCGACGAGATGTCCACCGATCCGCACCGGCAGGTCCCACTTGGTGACGAAGTCATCCTCGAGGACCCGGATTCCGCTTTCGCCGGCCAACAGGGCCTTCCACGTGCTGTCGATATCAGCACCGAGCGCCGTGGTCGCCTCG
>Ga0209829_10000304_pt1 | contig 46006 bp, 36 predicted proteins | sample C_140205_EF_Meta_FD_187311 | JGI IMG/M metagenome (GOLD analysis project Ga0209829, IMG submission 187311) | Freshwater microbial communities from Lake Croche, Canada to study carbon cycling - C_140205_EF_MetaG (SPAdes) (version 2) | ecosystem: Environmental > Aquatic > Freshwater > Lake...
CAAAGCCTTACATTTGCAAATTGCCCTTTTTTAAGGGCTTTTTGTACCATTATGGCATTACCCTATTTAGTAAAACACATTTATAGCTACGGCACCGAAGAGGTGATTCGTCGCGGTAAGAAAATATTTGCCCTTAAAAATATTGAATTAGTAAAATTTGATCCTTTAATTGGAACCATATTTTGTAGGGTAAAGGATGATGGCTACAGTACCTATTATAAAGTAACGATTGAAAATTTCAAAAGCGCATCTACTTTATCTTTAAGATGCGGCTGCCCTTACAATTTATCTGAAGTATGCAGGCATAAAGCTGCTGCTTTATTTTATGTTCAAGATTTATTGGACAAAAATTTATTAGACTACAAGCCCGCTTCTTACAAAACCAGTCATACCTTATTAAGAACGAAAAGCTTGGATCTGAAAATGATCAGAATGCTTTGCTCTAAGGCTATTTTTGAAAAAGCAGAAGAAACTTTAAAATCGATTAGGCCACATATCGTTGAAAGTGAAAATGAAAAAGTGGTGGCAGAGTTTCACGACAAAAGCAAAACCTATCATATTATTATTCAAAAGAATGAAGAACGTTTTTTTGATACTTCTTGTGATTGTTTGTCCGAAACCGAGTACCCGCTTTGTTTGCACAAGACCATTCTATTATTGCAATTGTTCCAATTAAAAGGGGCAGACTACTTTGAAACCATTCGAAATTGGGACAGAGAAAAAAATAAGCTATTGGCTTTGTATGGCTATACCTTAGATGATTATATAGAAGATAAATTTGAATTTATTTATCACGATGGGAAGCCCTTTCTTAAAGTATTAGATGAGAAAGTATTAAAGCTGAATGCAAATACTTCCATCACCATCAAAAGACCTAATTCAAATGATTGGGATTTAGAAGAAGAAGAAAAAGTAACTGTCAAGCCCGAAGTGAAAGAGCGTTTTGGTATTGTGATGCAGCATCAGCCTACCGCTTACCCTTATATTATTTTTAATGTGATTAAGGGAGAGGTGAATGAAGAAGGCACATCCTTTGTGGGTAAAGTAGAAAAAGTAGATTTAGCCAAACTAGTAGTACCTGCTTTAATTAAAGAAGAAGATAAAATTTTAATACAGCTGGTGAAAAAATTGCAAACTTCCGAAATGTCTAAGTTCTTAAATAAGAACTCTCCATTTCAGGGTATTTGGGATACAATTGTTCATGCAGAGGAAGATAGTTTGCCCGATGAAACCAAAGAACTGATTCAAGAATACCTGCATCCAAAACTAGAGAAGGTATGGAGAGATTTGTCAGAACATCCATTTAATTTCTTTTTACCACACAACAAACCTTTTACCACAGCTAATTTGCAAAAGGCAGAACTGGTATTCAATGCCATTCAGCCTAGTTTTAAAGTAGAGAAAGAAGATGACCGATACTTGGTGTATGCCGCTGTAAGCTTGCCAGAAGGAAATATTCCATTAGAAGACAATCACGCTAAGTCGAATTTCATTTTTCAATACCATCATCAATTTTTTGTTTGGAAAAACAGAGACGATTTATTTTGGGTAGAGCAATTTATGCCTAAAGGTTTTCATGAAATTGAATTAGCGCAATGGCCAAAGTATTTACAAAGCACTTTATTGCCTTTGTCTAAAAAATACCAAGTGGCATTAGAAAATGTCATTCAAGAAAAAGTAAAAGGGATAAAGCCGCAATTGCAAATATTGTTGAAAGAAAATGGAGACTACCTATTTTTTGAACCCTTGTTTGCATATAAAGACATAGTCGTTCAAAAAGAAGATGGACCTTCTGTCATTCAACAAGTGGGAGATAAAATTATAATTTTAGAAAGAGATCTGGCTGCCGAAAGACAGTTAATGAATGTGATTGAACAATTACACTCCGGTTTCATTAGACCCAACGAAGGCAATGTATTGGCTTTAAAAGGGGCCGAAGTATTAAAAAATAATTGGTTCTTTTTATTTATAGATACGCTTCGAGAAAAACAAATTCCATTGTTTGGAACAGAATATTTAAAACAATTTAAATTCAATACGGCCAAGCCTTCTACTAAACTATATATTAGTAGCAATACAGATTGGTTTGATGCCAAAGTAGAAATTTCTTTTGGTGAACAAAAGGTATCCATTCAAGATATTAAAAATATGTTGTCTAATAAACAGCAGTTTGTACCCTTGAAAGATGGTAGTTTGGGGGTGCTTCCCGAAAAATGGCTTAATAAATACTCTTTATTGTTTAAGGTAGGCGAAGGGAAGACAGATACTTTGAAATTAAGCAAATACCATTTTTCTATTTTAGATGAATTGTATCAACAGAGAGACGAGGAAGAACTGATTTTTCAATTGGAAGGGAAATACGAAAAAATTAGAGAACGTTATGCCATTGCAGATATCACTCCTCCCGAACACTTGTTGCCTATCTTGCGTCCTTATCAAGTAAGTGGGTTTCAGTGGTTGAATTATTTGCACGATGTACAATGGGGCGGGATTTTAGCCGATGACATGGGGTTGGGTAAAACCATACAAACCCTGTCTTTTTTACAGCATTTAAAACAAAAGAATGGCAAGCTGGTGGCCTTAGTGGTTTGCCCAACCACTTTGTTGTACAACTGGCAGAATGAGTTAAAAAAATTCACTCCAAGTTTAACCTATCATATCCATCATGGTGGCAGTAGAAACAAACAATTGATATTAAAACAAGAAGTAGAAGTAATTATTACCACCTATGGTACATTAAGAAGTGATATTAAAATGTTTGTGGAAGTGAATTTCGATTATGTAATCTTAGACGAAAGTCAGGCCATTAAAAATCCAGCTAGTAAAGTTACCAAAGCAGCTTGCTTGTTAAAAGCGGCCAATAAGTTATGCTTGAGTGGTACGCCATTGCAAAACAATACTTTTGATATTTATGCTCAAATGAATTTCTTAAATCCTGGTATGTTGGGTACGGTAGAATATTTTAAGCACAATTTCTCCATGCCAATTGATAAGTTTGATGAGCAAGAACAAAAAGAGCATCTACGTAAATTTGTATTTCCTTTTATATTAAGAAGAACCAAAGAGCAAGTGGCCAAAGACTTGCCTGAAAAACAAGAAATGGTATTGTATTGTGAAATGGGAGATGGGCAAAGAAAAATTTATGAAGCCTACCGAAATGATTACAGAGATAAATTAATCGGAATGGTAGAAGAGAAAGGCATTCAAAAATCACAACTTTCTATTTTACAAGGATTAATGAAATTGAGACAAATTTGTGACAGCCCTGCTATTTTAAAAGACGAAGCCTATCCAAACGAGTCTGTAAAATTGGATGAGCTTACCCGTGAAATAGCCGAAAACATTGGTGGTCACAAGGCCTTGGTGTTTTCTCAATTTTTAGGAATGTTGGCACTTATTAAAGAGCAGTTGAAAAAATTAGGCATTGATTATGAATATTTCGATGGCGGAAGCACCATACAAGAAAGAGAACGTGCCATTGAGCGATTCCAAAATGACGACAATTGTCGCGTATTTTTAATTTCCCTAAAAGCGGGTGGCGTGGGTTTGAATTTAACCGCTGCTGATTATGTATACATCGTAGATCCTTGGTGGAATCCTGCAGTAGAGCAACAAGCCATTGACAGAACGCATAGAATTGGGCAAACAAAAAATATTTTTGCCTATCGTATGATTTGTAACGATACGGTAGAAGATAAAATTTTGAAACTACAAGAAAGGAAAAGAAACTTGGCCAAGGAATTAATTTCCGACGAGGTCGGTTTCGTGAAATCTTTAACCAAGGATGATATTGCTTATTTATTTAGTTAGCAGACTGCGCTTCTAACAAGCTAATTCAAAAAAGGGTTGAATCACATTTTTGCGAAGTAAAATAGTAGGGATGATTTTATTTTAATTCTGCAGCAGCCAAACCAGCTTTAGGATTTTTTAAAAATTCTTTTTTACACTCGGTCGAACAAAAACCCAAAACATGGTTTTCATAATGGGTGGTATCGCCAATGCCAGCAGTTACGGGCATGCCGCAACTAGGGTCTTTTTTATTATCCACCATTGCTACAGGGTAAGATTTTTCTACCGGGTTTTCCGTAGTGACTACTTTACTGGTATCGATAGCGGATCCGGTGGTATTGGAATTGGTTTGTCCACAAGCAAGTAAAAATAAGGCAGTTCCTAAGCCTAAACTGTTTTTCAAAATTTTCATAAAGGATGATTTGGTTCAAAATTACAATTTAAAAGGAGCTTTTTAAAACTAACAGTCATTCACTTTTAGGGCTATAATGCTAGTTTAGTCTGTCCCAGGCCAAATTAGGGGGGGCTTTAGGCCTATTTTGTCTATTTTATTTTATACTTTTATGCTCTCCTTCTCATACAAAAGGAGCTATCTAAATGAAACAGGTCCAATTACATACAACTATAGCTCGTGCAATTTATGCACCAGTGCCTGTTTTGAATGAACCAAGCCCAAATTCGATGCCTAGCATCGTCGGATTTTTCTGCCGACGTGGATTCTGATAGGACGAGCAATTGGCACTTGCCCCTATCAGTGGAAAAAGCCCCAAAGAACCATTCTTCCGCCAGCATTGTATTTTCCTTAAAATTAATAGCTCATTGGAACAGAAAATTATAGTACGCGTTGCCCATAGTGGGGACGCCTCTTTTGCAAATGCCATTACTGATGAAATGGCCTCTTCGGCTCAAGCACGTGGTACGGGTATTGCTAAACGTAGCCCTGAGTATGTTGCAAAAAAAATAAACGAAGGCAAGTCGGTCATTGCTTTAACCGAGGATGGCACTTGGGTTGGATTTTGTTATATTGAAGCATGGCAACATGGACAGTTTGTCGCCAATAGTGGTTTAATAGTTGCCCCTGCTTTTAGAAAGACAGGGATTGCAAAAAAAATTAAGCAAACTATTTTTCAATTGTCCAGAGAAAAATATCCAACTGCTAAAATTTTTGGCTTGACAACAGGTTTGGCGGTGATGAAAATAAATAGTGAATTAGGATATGAACCTGTTACCTATAGTGAGCTTACCGACGATGAGGAGTTTTGGGCGGGTTGCAAAAGCTGTGTGAATTATGAAATTTTGATGAGCAAGGATCGTAAAAATTGTATGTGTACTGCCATGTTGTATGAGCCTAAGGATCCGCTTGCAATGGAAGAAGTGGCGGCAGATTTTTCAAACAACTCTAAGTTGTATGAGCGTTTTATGAAAATAAAACAAAGTAAATTATTGAACTGGTTTAGAAAAAAATAAAAGTTATGGAAAAAGTTGTTTTAGGCTTTAGTGGAGGATTAGATACCACGTTTTGTGTAAAATACTTGACGGAGGACAAAGGATTAGAAGTGCACAGTGTGATTGTGAATACGGGTGGTTTTACAGAAGAGGAATTGAAAAAAGTAGAAGCACATGCCTATGCCTTGGGTGTAAAAACACATACTACTGTAAATGCGGTAAAAGGTTATTATGAAAGTATCATCAAGTATTTAATTTTTGGGAATGTTTTAAAAAACAATACCTATCCTTTAAGTGTGAGTGCGGAGCGATTGAGTCAAGCTTTGCATATTGCCGATCATGTAAAAAAGTTAGGCGCTAAATTAGTAGCGCACGGCAGTACAGGGGCTGGCAATGATCAAGTTCGTTTTGATATGATTTTTCAGATCATGATTCCGGGGGTTGAAATTTTAACTCCCATTCGTGATTTGCAATTGAGTAGAGAAGCGGAGATTGATTACTTGAAAGGGAAGGGAGTACAAATGAATTTTGAAAAATCGGCTTACTCTATTAATAAAGGATTATGGGGCACTAGTGTGGGTGGCAAAGAAACTTTGCAATCCAAAGGCATGTTGCCAGAATCTGCTTGGCCTACGCCCATGACCAAAGAAGGGCAATCAGAGGAAATGGTAATAGGTTTTGAAAAAGGAGAAATTAAAAGCGTCAATAAAAAAACATTCACTCATCCAACCGAAGCCATTCAATACATTCAAGCTATTGCAGGGGCTTATGGTATTGGTAGGGACATTCATGTGGGAGATACCATCATTGGTATCAAAGGAAGAGTTGGTTTTGAAGCGGCTGCACCTATGGTGATATTAAAAGCGCACCATGCTTTAGAAAAACATGTATTAACAAAATGGCAGTTGTCATGGAAAGATCAATTGGCACAATTTTATGGCAACTGGTTACACGAAGGACAAATATTAGATCCAGTAATGCGTGATATAGAAGCCTACTTAGTTAGTTCACAAGAACAAGTTACTGGCGAAGTGTTTATTCAATTGAATCCCTATCGTTTTCAAGTGGCAGGTATTGAATCGGCCAATGATTTAATGAGTGCCAAATTTGGCAAGTATGGAGAAATGAATACAGGATGGACGGGTGCAGATGTTAGAGGGTTTACCAAAATATTTGGCAATCAAACCAGTATTTTTCATCAGATCAAGGATGAGAATAAAAAATAAAAATCAGGAACATGCAAAAAGTAAAAATTGGAATTATCGGAGGGGCAGGTTATACAGGTGGCGAATTGCTTCGTGTATTGCTACGTCATCCCAATGCTACTATTACTTTTGTGCATAGCACCAGTCATGCAGGGGAGCTATTGAGTAAAGTACATGCCGATTTAGTGGGGGATACGGATTTGAAATTTGTAAGCGAATTAGATCAAAATATTGATGTATTATTTTTATGTGTTGGTCACGGCGATGCCAAAAAGTTTTTAACCACCCATGAAATAAAACCAAGCATTAAAATGATCGATCTTTCTCAAGATTTTAGATTAACTGAAACTTCCACCATTGGAGCAAGAGAATTTGTATATGGTTTGCCAGAATTAAATAAGTCATCTATTTCAGCTGCTCAAAATATTGCTAACCCTGGTTGCTTTGCTACCGCTATTCAATTGAGCTTATTGCCTTTGGCTGTTGAAGGAGTATTGACAGATGTGTTTACTACTGGTATTACGGGATCCACTGGCGCGGGCCAGGCCCTGACTGCTACCAATCAATTTAGTTGGAGAGCCAATAATATTCAAGCTTACAAAACATTGCAACATCAACATGTCCATGAAATAGAACAAAGTTTGAATCAGTTGCAAGGGAAAAATAAATCAGCTGTACATTTTGTTCCATGGAGAGGTGATTTTACCAGAGGCATTTTTGTAAGTTCTATTTTGTCAAGTTCCATGAAGCTAGAAGCAATAGTTGAGCGATACCAAAATTATTACGCAGGGGCGCCCTTTACGCATGTAAGTAAAACCAATATCGATTTGAAGCAGGTAGTCAATACCAATAAATGTTTGATTCATATAGAGCAGCAGGGCGATAAAATCGCTATTCATGCCGTGTTAGATAATTTATTAAAAGGGGCAGTAGGGCAAGCCGTTCAAAACATGAATTTAATTTTTGGATTAGAAGAAATCGCAGGACTTCAATTAAAAGCAAATTATTTTTAAACTACTTATTTAATTTATAGCCATGTCTTTATTCAATGTATATCCTTTAAATCCTATCGCAATTACCAAAGCGGCTGGCAGCCGTGTGTGGGATGACAAGGGTCAGGAATATTTAGACATGTATGGAGGCCATGCAGTGATTAGCATTGGCCATACCCATCCGCATTGGGTAAAAAGAATCGAAGATCAGTTGCATGCCATGGCTTTTTATTCTAATTCCGTGATTATGCCCATCCAAGATCAATTGGCAACTGCTATCAATGCAGTAAGTGACAAAAAAGATTTTCAATTGTTTCTTTGTAATAGTGGGGCGGAGGCGAATGAGAATGCATTAAAATTAGCATCTTTTCATACAGGAAGAAAAAAAATCATCGCTTTTAAAAAATCATTTCATGGACGTACTTCATTGGCAGTCGCAGCTACGGACAATCCAAGTATTGTAGCTCCAGTAAATGAAACCGACAATATTATCTTTTTACCTTTCAATGATATAGCCGCACTGCAAAATTGTTTTGCTAGCCAAGGCCATGACATTGCTGCAGTCATTATTGAAGGCATTCAGGGGGTAGCAGGTATTTATGAAGCAAGTAGCTCTTTTTTACAAGCCATTAGAAAATGTTGCGACGAAGCAGGTGCTGTTTATATTGCTGATAGTGTTCAATGTGGCTATGGACGTACTGGACAATTTTTTTCTCATGATATAGCAGGAGTCAATGCAGATATTTATTCCATGGCCAAGGGCATGGGCAATGGTTTCCCCATCGGCGCCATTTTAATTGCACCACATATTCAAGCTAAGTTCGGTTTATTGGGTACCACTTTTGGAGGCAATCCTTTGGCTTGTGCTGCAGCCTTGGCAGTGATTGAAGTCATTCAAAAAGAAAATTTAATGGTTGCGGCTGCTGAGAAAGGCGCTTATTTAATTCATGCATTAAAAAATACAATTGGCGTTAAAACAGTTAGAGGACGTGGCTTAATGATTGGATTTGAAATGGAAGCAGGGCTAGCGGATTTGCGTAAAGTATTATTGAATGATTGTAAAGTATTTACAGGGGAAGCCAAACCCAATGTGATAAGATTATTACCTTCCTTGGCCATTACGATGGAGGACATTCATTTATTTTTAAATAGGTTGAATGCGGCTATTCAACAATTGAAACAAACCCATTCTTAAAATTATGAAACAGTTTATTTCAGTTAAAGACGTTGCTGATATCAATACATTGATAAAAAAAGCATTGGCCTATAAAGCACAACCTTTATTAGATAAATCATTGGGTACGAATAAGCGCATCGGGTTGTTGTTTTTAAATCCAAGTTTAAGAACCAGATTAAGCACGCAAGTGGCTGCACAAAATTTGGGCATGGAGCCCATTGTTTTTAATGTAGACAAAGAAGGATGGGCATTGGAATTTGCAGAAGGCGCTGTTATGAATGGCAATACAGTAGAGCATATTAAAGATGCTGCTCCTGTTTTGGGCAACTATTTTGATATTTTATGTATTAGAACATTTCCTGCTTTAATCATTAAAGAGGAAGACTACAGTGAAAAAATCATCAACCAATTTATCAAGTATGCGGGTGTTCCAATAGTAAGTTTAGAATCGGCTACGCTTCATCCTTTACAATCTTTAACAGATATTATTACCATTCAAGAGTCCATGGCTGCTAATGCTACTTTTAAAAATAAAAAACCAAAAATTGTTTTAACCTGGGCCCCGCATATCAAACCTATTCCGCAATGTGTAGCCAATAGTTTTAGCCAGTGGATCAATGCCTGGGGAGCCGCAGACTTTGTAATTACACATCCTGAAGGGTATGCGCTTGCTACTGAATTTACAAAAGGGGCAACCATTACCCAGGATCAAGATGCTGCTTTAAAAGACGCCGATTTTGTGTATGTAAAAAACTGGAGTAGTTATGAGCAATATGGAAAAATTTTGTGTAGCGATGCTCAATGGATGATGAATAATAAAAAATTAGCGCTTACCAACAACGCCAAACTGATGCATTGTTTGCCAGTAAGAAGAAATGTGGAATTGAGTGATGAAATATTAGATGGTGCTAATAGCTTAGTAACTAAGGAAGCTTCTAATAGAGTATGGGCAGCACAAGCAGTATTGGCTGAAATTTTGAAAAACAAATAATATAAAACGAGTTCAATCATAAAAGCATTTAGAAATTAACTTATGGAACCATTGTATGTCATTAAAATAGGGGGCAATATTGTTGACAATCCAGCATTGTTAACTGCCTGCTTGCAATCTTTTGCGAAAGTAAATGGCCAAGCTATTTTAGTACATGGCGGCGGCAAGTTGGCTAGCAGTATAGCCAATTCAATGGGTGTTCAACAAACCATGGTAGATGGAAGAAGAATCACTGATGAGGCTACGTTGAAAATTGTAACGATGGTTTACGCTGGCTACATTAATAAAAATATTGTTGCGCAATTACAAGCAGCAGGCGTTGACGCCATAGGCTTGTCTGGCGTTGATGGAAATTTAATTTTAGCGCATAAAAGAATCAATGCTGCAATTGATTTTGGCATGGTGGGTGATATAGACGCAGTCAATACTAATTTACTATTGCAATTACTTTCAAAAAACAGCAGACTTGTTATAGCGCCCATTACCCACGATGGCAAAGGGCAGTTATTGAATACCAATGCAGATACCATAGCACAAAGCATTGCAACTGCTTTGGCTACCACCTATCTAGTGCATTTGATTTATGGATTTGAAAAAGAAGGAGTACTAAAGGATGTGAACGATTCCAATTCTTTAGTTGCGCAGCTGGATACATTACTTTACAAAAAGTGGAAAGAAGAAAAAATCATCTTTGAAGGGATGATTCCTAAAATAGACAACGCTTTTTCTGCACTTGAACATGGGGTACAATCTGTTATCATAGGGAAGGCCGAGAAAATGGGTGAATTAATTAAGGGCACTGCTGGTACAACAATTAAATTATAATGTCACAAAACCAACCTTTAGAAAATTTTAAAAATATACAGCTCCTTCAAAAGGATGCCATTGATTTATTAAAAATTTTAATCTCTATTCCATCGTTTAGTAAGGAAGAAGACAAGACAGCAGCGCAAATAATTAATTTTTTAACAGCACGTGCTATTAAAGTAGTACAAACAAAAAACAATGTATGGGCAACCAACTTGCATTTTGATCCGTCGAAGCCTTCGATCTTACTTAATTCACATCATGATACTGTAAAGCCCAACAAGGGGTATGCTCGCGATCCATTTAGTCCAATTGAACAAGAGGGTAAATTATATGGTTTAGGAAGCAATGATGCTGGAGGATGTTTGGTTAGTCTAATTGCTACTTTTTTATATTTTTATACAGCAACCAATTTGCCTTATAATATTGTTTTGGTGGCATCTGCAGAAGAAGAAATTTCTGGATCAGAGGGCATTGAACTGGTTTTAAAACAATTGCCTGCTTTTGATTTTGGGTTGGTTGGAGAGCCCACTAAAATGGAAATGGCCATTGCAGAAAGGGGCTTGCTGGTTTTAGATGTAATCGCTACTGGTACATCAGGACACGCAGCAAGAGAAGAAGGAGAGAATGCATTATACAAAATACTACCCGACCTAGCATGGTTTCAAAATTATCAATTTGATAAAGTATCCCCTTTACTAGGCAAGGTTAAAATGAGTGTTACGGTAATTGAAACGGATAACAAACATCACAATGTGGTCCCCGCTCATTGTAAATTAGTGGTGGACGTTCGTGTAAATGAATTATACAGCCTAGAAGAAATTGTAGCCATCGTACAAGAACATGTAAAATCAAGCGTTACCCCAAGAAGTGTAAGATTGCGAGCTACTAGTATTTCGGTGGATCATCCATTGGTCAAATCTGGTATCGCAGTTGGCAAAAACTACTTTGGCTCAGCGACTTCTTCTGATAAAGCATTAATGCCTTTCCCTTCTTTAAAAATGGGGCCTGGTGATTCTGCAAGAAGTCATACTGCGGACGAGTTTATTTTTATTAATGAAATAGAAGAAGGAATTGTAACTTATATTCAATTACTTGAAAAAATGTTTAATCATGAGTAAGCTTTGGCAAAAAAATAGCAAGGTTTCAGAAGCGGTTGAAAAATTTACCATTGGCAACGATCAAGCCATGGACGCTTATTTGGCAGCCTACGATGTATTGGGCTCCATCGCGCATACTACAATGTTGTCTGAAGTGGGTTTACTTACTGCTGTAGAACACACACAACTTAAAAAGGCATTAATAGATATTTATCAAAAAATACAAGCAGGCGAATTTAAATTGAATCCAGGGGTGGAAGACATTCATTCTCAAGTAGAGATGATGTTAACCGAAAGCTTGGGAGATGTGGGTAAAAAAATTCATAGTGCTAGAAGCAGGAACGATCAGGTTTTAGTAGACATCAAATTATTTTTACGTGCCGAACTTATAAGTATTAGTGGAGCTGTGCAAAATTTCTTTACTTTATTGCAAGAAAAAAGTGAAGCACATAAAAATGATTTGCTTCCTGGCTATACGCATTTGCAATTGGCCATGCCTTCTTCTTTTGGATTATGGTTTGGCGCTTATGCAGAAAGTTTGGTAGACGATATGACAATGTTACAAGCAGCTTATACGATTGTCAATAAAAATCCTTTGGGATCCGCTGCTGGGTATGGGTCTTCCTTTCCCATTAATAGAAGAAGAACTACCGAATTGTTGGGTTTTGAAACCTTAAATTACAATGTGGTGTATGCGCAAATGGGACGTGGTAAAGCAGAAAGAGTAACAGCCATGGCCTTGGCCAATATCGCAGATACTTTGTCTAAATTAAGTATGGATGTTTGCTTGTTCATGAATCAAAATTTTGGGTTCATTCATTTTCCTGATGAATTAACGACGGGGTCAAGTATTATGCCGCATAAAAAAAATCCAGATGTATTTGAATTAATCAGGTCTTATTGCAATCGGATAAAAGCTTTGCCCAATGAAATCATGATGATGACAACCAATTTGCCTTCTGGTTATCATCGTGATTTGCAATTGTTGAAAGAGCATTTATTTCCAGCTTTTACTCAACTGAGAAATTGTATGGAGATGGCTTCCTTAATGATTCAAAACATGGAAGTGAAAAAAGATTTGTTAGAAGATCCTCGATACCAATATTTATTTAGTGTGGAAGAGGTTAATAAATTAGTTTTAGGAGGTATGCCATTTAGAGATGCCTATAAGAAAGTTGGTTTAGACATAGAAGCAGGTAATTTTACTTATTCTACTCAAATGAAGCATACCCATGAAGGTAGTTTAGGCAATCTTTGTACCACCCAAATAGCAGCAACCATGCAAAAAGTGGTGGCTTCCATGGAAATTGTTAAAGTCGAGCAACAAATTAAACAATTATTGAAACTTTAGGCCAATAATTGAAAACCTAACTGTACTTTTGAACCTCTAAAGAAGAAAATATTTACTATGAAAAAAACATTTATTATTTTAAATCTAGTTTTAGCAAGTTGTAGTGCAATCGCTCAAACTAAAACGGCTCCAGCTAAACCAGTGAAAGTGGGCAATGCAAAATTAACTATGAGCGTTACTCCTCCATTAGTTATTAAAAATGTAAAAGACAGCGCTTCTTATGCTTTAGGATACAGAATTGCTCAAAGCATGAAAGGTCAAGGATTGCAAGACATTAATATGGCGGTCTTTGAAAAGGGCTTAACAGCTGGATTTCTTTCCAAAGGAGTTATACCAGATAGTTTATTAGACATTTGTATTAAAACCTACCAAGATAAAATGAGTCAAGAAAAAATCACAGCAAATCGTGCAGCAGGTGCTGCCTTTTTAGCAGAAAATGCAAAAAAACCAGGCGTGGTTAAAATGTCTAATGGCATGCAATACCAAGTTATTGTAGCAGGCCATGACACCACCAAACCTACTTTAAAGAGTAAAGTAAAAGTACATTACCATGGTACTTTAATTGATGGAACTGTTTTTGATAGTTCTGTTCAAAGAGGGGAACCAATTAGCTTTCCTTTGAATGGTGTAATTAAAGGCTGGCAAGATGGGCTGCAATTAATGACATTGGGCAGTAAATGGAAGTTATTTATTCCTTCTGAATTGGCTTATGGCGAACGTTCGGCTGGTCCAGTTATTGGACCAGGATCTACTTTGATATTTGAAGTAGAATTATTGGGTATAGAATAAGCAAAGATACAATTAGCTAGACACCCCCTTTTTGAATTTAAAAGAAGGGGGTGTTTTTATTGGTATTAAGTGGTAAATTTGTACCTCTTTAAAACCGTAGTATGAATCAGAAGTTTTTGGCCTCCTTAGTAATAGCTAGTTTATTTTTTGCCTGCTCTCCTAACAATGTAAAATTTGATGCTGGCATAACGAAAATTTTGGATAGCGCAGGGGTGCAAGGAAGTTTTGCTTTAATGGAAAATGGGTCGGGTCAATTTACCATTGCTAATTTGTCTCGTTACAAAGATTCTGCGTATAGTCCATTGAATACTTTTTTTATCATTCCTAGTTTAATTGCTTTAGACAAGGGTATCATCAATCAAAATCCTAGTTCCTGGGCAAGCGCAGATTCCATAAAATTTTACCAAGATTTGATGTCTCAGCTTGGCAGAGAGACGATTAGGAGAATGATGGATTCCATTCATTACGGGAAAGGCCTTGTAAATGCAGATCTAAATGAATTTTGGAGAGATCAATCCTTGCGTATTACGGCCGACGAACAATTAGGGCTTATAAAAAAAATGTATTTTAGAGAATTGCCCTTTCAAAAGCGTAGTCAGGAATTGTATAAAAAAATGATTTCAAAAGAAGACAACAGCAATTATCATCTAAGTTATATAGAAGCAACTGATCCCTTGAAGCAGATTTCTTGGGTGGTTGGTTTTGTAGAAGAAAACAAGCACATCTACTTTTTTGTTTTAAATACAAATGCTAGGGCCAAAGGGTTGGAAAATCAACCCTCTTCAAAGTCTTCTGTACCTTTGTTAAAAGCTATTTTATTACAACAAGGATTTTTAAAAGGGCTTAGATAGGTCAATAAAATAATTATCTTTACGCTTATTATTTATGGAACAATATTGTAATTCTTTAACCAGCTATCAACGTTTAATTACCCGAGAAGTAAAAGTGGGCAATTTAATTATTGGCGGTGGCCATCCTATTCGAATTCAAACCATGACCACTACCGATACTTTAGATACCGAAAAAACGGTAGCTCAAGTTATTCGTTGCATTGAAGCTGGAGCGGAATTGGTGAGAATTACAGCGCCAAGTAAAACGGAAGCAGAAAATTTAGCGGTCATTAAATCGGCTTTAAAAGCAAAAGGATATACAACGCCTTTGGTAGCAGACATTCATTTTACTCCCAATGCCGCTGAAATTGCTGCCACCATAATAGAAAAAGTAAGGGTGAATCCAGGCAACTATGTAGACAAAAAGAAATTTGAACAAATTGAATATACCGATGCGGAATATTTAGAAGAAATCGAAAGAATTAGAGAAAGATTTTCTCCTTTGGTTTTGATTTGCAAGCAACACGGTACTGCCATGCGTATTGGTACCAATCATGGTTCTTTAAGTGATCGCATCATGAGCAGGTATGGAGATACGGCTATGGGGATGGTAGAAAGTGCGATGGAATTTTTACGTATCGCAAGAAGCTTAGACTACCATCAAATTATCCTAAGTATGAAATCGAGCAACCCGCTAGTAATGGTGCAGGCGTATCGATTATTGATACAACAAATGCAAAATGAATTTAATGAATGTTACCCTTTGCATTTGGGTGTCACAGAAGCGGGAGATGGTGAAGATGGACGAATTAAAAGCGCTATTGGTATAGGTACTTTATTAGAAGATGGAATTGGGGATACCATTAGAGTTAGCTTGACAGAAGATCCAGAATTAGAAATTCCTGTTTGTAAAGATTTAGTAAAAAGATATCCTGCCAATAGAATGAAAGGAATACAGCATATTCCAAGCATCGAAAAATTATCCTACAATCCTTTTGAATACAAAAGAAGAGCAACTATAAGCAATCAAACCATTGGTGGCAAGTCTGTTCCGGTCGTTGTTGCCGATTATAGACACAAACAAACTATAGTTCCAGATGATTTAATTTCCATTGGCTATCAATATGATCCAACATCTGACAAATGGACTATTTCGGATGCGGCGGCAGATTTCATATACTTACAAAATACTTTATTGGATTTTGAATTGCCAGGTACTTTACGCGTTATTACCACGCCAGCTTTATGGGAAACCGTTACAGACCGCACCAAATACTTACCCATTTTTGATTATAAAGAATATTTAAAAGCCACGCGTAAAAGTGCTTTTATCAATTTTGTAGAAGTAGATTGTTTTGGTTTTAAAAATGGAATTAGAGAGGATCAATTGCTAGAAATTGCCAAAGACAAGTCTGTTGTATTTTGTTTAAGTAGCCCCTTGGCGCATGCCATGCCTGCTGTGCGTCGAATGGCGGTTCGAATGATGGAATTAAACATCAACAATCCAATTATTTTAATGACTCAAAGCGCTTGGGCCACTGCCGATGAACATTTGATTCATTTTGCTACAGAAACAGGTGCGCTTTTATTAGACGGGATGGGAGATGGTTTGTTCTTGGGTGTCAATGAAAAAATTCATGCCGATTTTGCCATGTCCACAGAGGGTGGTAAGGTTTCGGGTAGAAATTATTTTAGCAATCATTCCATGGAACAGTTTTTAAATACAACTGCTTTTGGAATTTTGCAAGCCACTAGAACTAGAATCTCAAAAACAGAATACATTTCTTGTCCTAGTTGTGGTAGAACTTTATTTGAACTGCAGGAAACGACTGCCAAAATAAGAAGTGTAACCAGTCATTTGAAAGGACTAAAAATTGCCATCATGGGTTGTATTGTGAATGGTCCCGGAGAGATGGCAGATGCTGATTTTGGTTATGTGGGAAGTGGGGTGGGTAAGATTACTTTGTACAAAGGCAAGGAAGTAATGAAAAGGAATATAGACAGCGCTGTAGCTGTGGATGAGTTGATTCTACTTTTGAAAGAAAACGGTGCATGGGTAGCACCACAATAAATCGATGATTTTTTAATTGACACATGTATTTTATCATTTATAGTTTTTGTTATGTTTTTTCTTTGCTTCCTTGGCGAATCATGTATTTGCTAAGTGATCTTGTTGCTTTTATATTACAAAGGGTAGTAAAATACAGAGTAAATGTAGTTCAACAAAATTTGGCTATGGCTTTCCCTCATAAGTCCATAGAGGAACGAAAAAAAATCATGAAAGATTTTTATCAACAGTTTACAGATTCATTTATTGAGACTTTTAAACTGTTGTCTATGTCGGATAAGACTTTTAATAAAAGGTTTACTTCTAATGCCGATGTTTTAACCGATTTATATAAGACGGGTCAGAATGTGCAAATTATGGCAGGACATTTTTTTAATTGGGAGTTTGCCAATTGGGGAGCAGCCAAATACGGTCAGTATCCATTTATTGGCGTCTATATGCCATTAAGCAATCCTCATTTTAATAAAATTATCTTGGGGGTAAGAAAAAGATATGGAAGTATCATGATTCCTGCAACCAATTTTAGAGCACAGTTTCAAAAGTTTGCCACCGAAGGGCGCTATGCCATGGCATTGGCTGCCGATCAAAATCCGGGCAATCCTTTGTCTGCTTTTTGGATTCCTTTTTTCGGACATCTCACCCCCTTTGTGAAAGGCCCAGAGAAAGGAGCTAAACTCAATAATACAGCACAAGTATTTGTTCATTTTTATAGAACAAAAAGAGGGTATTATCATTCACAGTATGAAATTATGACTACGTCTCCCAACTATTTTAAAGATGGTCAACTAACTGCATTGTATGTTAAAGTACTTGAGGAAAAAATAAAGCAAAATCCAGCCAACTATTTATGGACACATCGTCGTTGGAGGTATCCTTATGATGCCACTAAGCATAGTAATTTGGTGGTGCATTAAGCAATTAATTTAAAGAAGGGTCTTCTTCGGCTGATTTTTTCGGAGTAGTTTCGAAGCTAAATTTATGTTTTATTTGAAGCAGTTCTTCCCAGCCCCCTTTTACAATTCTAATATTATGAATGCCTTGTTTCTTTAAAATACTGGCAGCAAGCGTATTGCTTTCTCCATTGTCTGTAATGATATAAATATTAAAATGTTCGTCTAATTCCGACATGCTTCCTGGATCTCCCATTTCAGATAAGGGAAGTGAAACAGCGTTTTTTATATGCTGCTTGTTAAAAGCATCTTCTTCGCGGGTATCCAATACCATTAAATATTCGTCAAATGGAATGTCCATTGCCAATTCGTCTACTTCTACTTCAATGATTAAATCAAATCTTTTGGATGCATCCAGCCAGCTTGAAAAACCACCTTGTAAATAACCTTTTATTTGTGAAAATTCAGCTTTGGTAAAGTAAGCCATGGTTTCTGCTATTTGATCCTCCTCGATAACAAAAATAATAGGGGTTTCTTTTGTTAGCACACCCATCGCAATCGCAAATTTTATAGTAGCAGGTGTAATATTTAATGCATTGGGAATACAACCATCTACAAACAAATCAGCAGGTCTGGTATCAATGATATAAACAGATTCGTCAAGCGCAAGTGCTTGAAATTGTTCAATGGATAGCGACATATTTATCCAACTAGTTGTTCAATGAATTTATTCACTTGATCCAATCGATTGTAATCAACTGTATAAAAAATAAATTTTCCTTCTCGAATGGTGGAAACAATACTAGCTCTTCTTAATATAGCCAAATGTTGTGAAGCGACAGATTGCTCTAATCTTAGCTTTACATAAATTTCAGTCACAGTTACTTTTTGGTGTTCATCAATTAATTTTACAATTTGTTGACGCAATTTATGATTCAATGCACGAAGAATCATCGCTGCTTTTTTACTGTGTAATAAATCTACTTTTAATGGGTTTGAGCCATTGGCTAATTGTAATTGTGGTAAGGATTGGTTCATGATAATACGTATAAGGGGGGTTGGTATCAAAAATTGCAGTACAAAACTACTAATTTAAATTAATACTTACTTTTTTAATAATATATAAATTCTTAGCAATTTGGGCTTTGTGTAAGTTTATTGAACTTATTTTAGATATAATTATACAAGCTTGGTTTATACCACTCATCCTTTTTTTATACCCTTCTTAAACTTTATTGGAGTAAAAATCTTTTAAATAGGCAGGGGTGGAATAGGCAATATCTTCAAAGGTTTTAGAAGCCCATTTTGATTCTGCTAATGCAATGAAATCCAAAATGTTATAAGATAATTCAGGATAAAATACGGAAGGGTGTTGGGTGAAGTTTTTTACTTTATGTGCCCCGCTACCAATGCATAAAACAGGGCCAGCCAATACCAAATTTTCAATAAAGGGGGTATCTAACACAATGGCTTGTTCTTTCAGGGTCATTTCCTGAGCTGGATTAAAAATAGCTCCAAATACTTCCATTCTTTTGGCGTCAATCATGGTGAATAGTTGCAGTTTGTCACCCAAGCTTGAAAACAATGGGCTGCTTTTAGCTGCATGGGCCAAAAGTGCTAAAGTAGATAGTCCAATGAGCGGTTTTTGAAGTGCATAAGCCATTCCTTTAGCACTGGCTAAGCCAACTCTAATTCCAGTATAACTTCCAGGTCCCATGGTTACCACTATCGCGTCGATATGGGTAAGTGGAATAGTATGTAAGTTGGCTAATTCTTGGATACTGGCTTGCACAAAGGATGCGTGGGTGTTGGGGATGGTATTTTCTATGCTTGCCAATACCACTCCATCTTTGGTAAACGCAATCATGGCTTTTTCACCAGCGGTATCAATATGAAGAAGGGTAGCCAAAATGTTTACATTGTTTTTACAAAAATAGGTGGTGATTTGATAGAAAAACAAGAAATTGCAATCTTAATTTAATTATATGTCAAAACAAATTATTCAAACTAGTAAAGTACCTGCACCCATTGGACCTTATAGTCAAGCAGTCATTGCCAACGGCTTTTTATTTGCAAGTGGTCAAGTTGCTTTTAACCCAGCTACGGGTGAATTGGTTTTATCAGATATTCAATCTGAAACCAGACAGGTGATGGAAAACATCAAAGCCATTTTAGAAGAAGCCAAATTAAGTTTTGCGCATGTAGTTAAAACTACCATTTTCTTAAGTGACATGCAGTTGTTTGCACAAGTGAATGAAGTTTATGGAAGTTATTTTACGGCTCAATTTCCAGCACGTGAAACAGTTGCTGTAAAAACTTTACCTCGAAATGTAAATATTGAAGTAAGTATTACTGCAGTAATAGACTTATGATTTTACAAAAAATTGATAACTCGTTTTAAATACTAAGTTTTCGTGGGGCTTCATTAATAGAAGCCCCATTTTATTATTAAAACTATTTGGTGCACCACTCAAATTTTCTATAGCAATACTTTTTCGATTGGGGGGGATGTACAATTGCAAATAAGGATAATTTAATCCCGCATGTACAACTAATTTTACTTGCTCATTTTCTAAAATACATTCCTGATGTGCTGGGTCCAGTAGAAAACAATTGTCCAATGCCATCGATTCGATTTTTGTAGGACGATCAAAAGTAGCGTCTGCTAATATTTGTCCTGTGGGTAAAAGCTTGTCATCAAAAATTACTTTCCCTTTATTTTTAAAGCTTAAACTGCAATCATTCATGAGGCTATCCAAACTAAAATAAGGATGCCAACCATCCATCATCGGAATCTCTTGGGTGGTGCAATTGGTAAGGATGGTTTCCACACTTATTTGATTGTTTTTGTGTAAGTGCCATTTTACAAGTAGCGTAAAATTAAAGGGGTAACCTTTATCCGATCCTACATAGGCATGTCTCAATACAACATAAGCGCCTTGTTCATCTGCTTGACTACTTTGTATGGTATACAAAGCATCGTACACAATGCCATGAATCGCATCCTTATTTATATAGCACTTTTCAATGCTAAAATGCTTCCCTTCATGTTCGTACTGGCCATTTTCTATCCTACAGGCAAAGGGGCTCAGCTTCGCTCCTTTGAATCCATTTTGTTCAAAATGACTCCATCCATTTTCAAATTCATTTCCAGCAATTAGGTTTAAAGTCTTGTTTTGATGCTTTACTTGCCAACTATTCATTAGGGCCCCTCGGGTTGTAATTTCTACGGCACAGCCACTATGGGCGTCTATGAGTCGTATTTTCTCGAAATCAAATAGCGGAGAAACTTGAATTTCAAAGGACATGTTACATCTTGTTTGAATGGAAAATTAAAACTATTCTATTAACTTTGACAAGTAAAGAAATTAAATATGTATAAATGTGTATTTTTTAGTCTTCTTTTTATGTCCCTGCAATCAGCTGGACAAAAATTAGCCAAGTATGATAGTACTATGAAAATAGGCAAAGCTGGCTATAAAGTTACCTGTTTGAATAAATCTTTAGAATCCAATATTTTTAATATTCGTCCTATTGGCTTTAAGTCAGAGGCAAGAGAAGTAAACTTGGAATTAAAGGGCAGGGTACAAGGTGCGGAAGTAGATGATTTTAACAATGATGGATTTCCTGATCTTGTTGTGTACATTATTGACAAGGAGAATCGAATCAATATTTTTAGTGTTACTTCCAAAAATAATGAAAGCTTAGATCCTATTTATTTTCCAGATATTTTTAATGACATGCAATTAAGCAAAGGCTATAGAGGCAAAGATGAATTTAAATTGGTGGAAGGTGTTCTTTTTAGAAAATTTCCTATTTATGATGCTGATACTGCAATAAAAACACCAACCAATAAAGTAAGACAAATTATGTATCGGGTAGTGGTTGGTGATCAAGGGTATTTGAAATTTAAATCCTTTAAAAATTTCGACTTAACCATTCAATAGTAGCATTTTTTTAAAATTGATTTATCGCCCGCTTGTGATTACAATTTTGCCTACTCCTTTTTCATTGCCTGCATCGTCTCTAACAAATACTAGGTAAATGCCAGAAGCCACTTTTTGTCCTTCGTAGGTTTTCCCATTCCAAATAGCTTGTCCGCCTAAAGCACGTGTTTCATAGACCAGTCTGCCATTTAACTCTGTAATTTTTACAATGGCATTTTCTACTAAGCCTTTAAATGCAATAGGGCCATTGTATTCCGGAGTGACTGGATTAGGATAGATATCAATATAATTTTGCGAAACTGCTCCAGCAGTGGCACTGCCTCTATAACTAACCATTTCGGTACTCGTATTAAAAAATACTTCTCCTTCCTTGGGATCGATCATAATTTGCAATAAAGTATCACAAGGAAGCGGACTATTGTCTTTAGTAAAATGTTCAATGATGTCTCTTCCATCGGCACTTAATAACCAAGCACCATTATTGGTGCCAATCCATTTTCTATTAGCGCCATCTACTGCCATGCAATTCACTATCTCTTTTTGAAAAAGCAATCCAACAAAACCATTGGTATTTTTAATAGGAGGTAAATAAGCATCACAAATTTCTTTTGAAACATCGCCACAATTAAAGATACCAATGCCATTGTCTGTACCCACCCAAACGGCCCCGTCATGGTCTTCGACCATACTTGTCACATGGGTACTTGGTAAGTTTCCATTTGATTTCGCAGTGGTTAATTGTTTCCATACTTCAGTAGGGTATGATTCTGTAGACTGATACAAATAGATGCCTTGGTTTTGTGGCGCAATGATCCATGCTTGCCCCTGTTTAGTAACGATCATTTTATCAAAACCAGACTTAATAAAATTATTGGGTGGCGCATATAATTTCCAGGCGTTGTCTTTTTTTTGTAAAAGACCTTGTCCATCTTGTAATACCCATAAATTTCCATTGGCACTAAATTGAAGATCCTGATAAGTTCCAATCGCATTGGAAGGAATACTCGTTTCTAAACTGGAAGCATTTGAATTCAAATGTAATAAACCAGCAGGAGTGGTAAACCACCAGGTTTGGTCTTTTGGATCGATGGTGCTGGCAATACAAATGGGCAATTTGGAATTGCCATTGAGGGTGTAATTTTTCCATCCTGATTTAGTATAGGTGCTAAAACCATTGGCGTTGCCATTAAATGGGGCCAATAAAACCATATCGTTGATAAAAGATTTTCCTTTTATGTTTTCATTGGGACCACCCAATGCCACCCATTGATTTGTGGTGTTTTTAAGCAACAATCCATTGCTGCTGTCTGCGATCCAATAATCATTTTGATCTTGCAATAGCTCCATGGGATGACCTAATATTGTTGAATCAATAAGTGTTAGGATGCTTTTGTCTGTATTCAGTTGCAACAATGCTCCCTTGTTCACATAATTCATGGCAAGCAATAAAGATCCCTCCTTGGTTACGGTAACTTGTTGAATGTTTCCAATTTTGTTACTTATTACAGGATTTGTTGAAGGGTATTGATAAACACGGTTGGTATTGTAGGCGACTACTATTGTACCATTGCTGCTTATTTTAGTAATGCCTAAATTTTGATATGCGGCTAACTTATTCCATGCATTGGGGTTGATCCAATTATTTTTAATTGCACTACTGTACAATCCCTCTTCGGTAATGGCATACAAGCTGTCTTTTGTTAAAGCAGTTTGATAAGTCAACATGGGTTGTCTATTGTTATTGGGAAACCAAGTATCTTTTATTTCATGCTTTACGAGGTCTACCACTACCATTCCAAAATTGGTTGCAACAAGCGCCCATTGATTTAATATTTTAATGTCATTTATTTTCTTATTGGCATATAAGTTGGATACAACAATATCATTGATATTGAAAATATTATCTCCTTTTACAATATCAATATTGCTATTGTTGTAAGCAATGATCAATTGCTGATTGAGGTCGTCCCAGGCCAAGGCGGCAATGCCTATTTCATGTAATCCGGTTGATTTTCCCAATAGCTCAATCATCTTTTTGCTATTGATGCTAAATACCTGATTTGAACTGGCTCCGTATACTTTATCTCCTTTAACAATGTGTTGAACACTTTTATTGTTGTATTGTTCGTTCCATTGACCAATTGGGACTAGACTATTTTGGGCAGGAGTGCGCCCTGCTTGAAGGAGGAATGAAAAAAATAATAGAAATCTAAACATTTTATTATTTTATAGCAGCATAAATTCTTTCCTGAATTTTAGACCTCATATTTAAAGCATTGTATACTTTGCTATTTCTAGTGGGGTAAACTCTATTGGATAGAAAAATAAACAACAATTGATTTTCGGGATCGGCCCAAACGCAAGTACCAGTAAAGCCAGTATGTCCAAATGTGCTAGGAGAGGCGCTTAAACAAGGGTATGGATCTTTCAAGGTAGCATTGTTTTTTTCAGGTTTATCAAATCCATATCCTCGGCGACTATTGTTAGTTTGATAGGAAGTGAAAAGATCAACGGTACTTGATTCAAAATAGTTTTTTCCTTCCCATTGTCCCTTATTCAACAGCATTAAATATAATTTTGCCAAATCGCTTGTATTGCCAAACAAGCCTGCATGGCCGGCAATGCCACCAAATACCGAAGCGCCTTCGTCGTGCACCGACCCTTGAATTAATTCGTGGCGATAATAATCGTCTATTTCTGTTGCAGCAATTTTATCTACGCTGGTTTTTTCTAAGGGCAAGAAACCAGTTGACTTCATACCTAATGGGCCATAGAAATTTTGAGTGGTGTATTCGTTCAATGACATACCAGAAACTTGTTCAACAATCGCCCCTAAAAAAATAAAATCATTGTCGCTGTAAACATATTTTCCTGCAGTAGTGATGGGGCTTGCAAGAATCTTGTTTTGAATACTGTCTATCCAACTGTCTAATAAATATTTAGTTGGGGTAATCATTTTATGATGTGTATTGTCTGGTGTGGCGCTTACCATGCCCGGTATCAATTTACCATCTGTACCTATCAAAAACTCGTAAAATTTAATAAAAGGAAAGAGGCCTGCTTGGTGTAGGAGTAAATCTTTGAGGGTTATTTTTTCTTTGTCATTGCCTTTTACCCAAGGTAAATAATCGCCAATCGTTTTATCGATGGATACTTTTCCTTCTTCTACCAATTTCATGATGGAAACAGTAGTAGCACTTGTTTTAGTCATGGAGGCCAAATCGTATACGGTTTCTAAATCTACTTTGGCAGATCCTTCGCCAGCTACATGCCCAAAGGCTTTATTGAAAATTATTTTATTGTTTTTTGCTACTAAAATTTGACAGCCTGGTATGGCTTTCTTTTCAATGGCGTCTAGGGCAATGGAATCAATAAACATTAATTTATTAGTGTACTCGTTCACTTCCATCTTAGCCGTCGCATTTTTATTTTCTGAACCATATGCCATTTGATCACTCACTGTTACAGGCAATTGCCCTGTGGCTTGCGTCTTACCTTCTAGCCATTGAAAAGCAGCTTCTTGTGCAAAGCTATTGTCTTCATAGGCAAATAAAATATTGTCTATATTTTTAAAATTAGCTACCGCGTATGGATTTCCAAATATCAATCGAATCCAATGGTTGGATTGAGTTTCATTTAACAGTTGGATGATGGAAGCAGGAATCTCGAAATTATTTGCAGGCTTTTTACTGTAATTGTGCAATCCCACTATCACTTTGTCAAATTGGGAAAGACTGTTTTTTAAATTTGGAAAATTATTGCTGTCCTTGGCGTTGACATAAAATATTTTAGCTTGGTATTTTTCTTCCAAGGCTTTGGTAAGTGTATTGGCTTGCCCTAGGTTGAAAGCTACGTATGCGATTTTTTTATTGAGTTCAAGATAAGGTAGTGTTAGATTGCTTCTTAAAAAAGTCAAAGACTGTTTTGCCATTTGATTTTTTATACTCCCTACTGATTTATTTAAATCGGCGATCAGATTGGTGGTATCTACCAAAGTAGATTCACTCAAGCCATATTTATATTTAGCAGCCAATACTTTTTTAACACGCGCGTTAATATTTTTTTTGCTTAACCTTCCTGCTCGAATGGCGCTTCTAATTTTTTTAATAGATTTTTCAACGTCTCCTGGTAAGCAAAGCATATCATTTCCAGCGATGAGTGCTTGAACAGCAGCTTCGCCTTCTGGAAAATAATTGCTAATGGCTTTCATATCTAAAGCATCCGTAACAGCAAGTCCTTTAAAACCCAATTCATTTTTTAGCAAACCATTAATTGCATTTGGGGATAAGGAAGTTGGGTAGGTTGGTGTGTTGTCAATACTTGGTACAGACAAATGTGCTATCATGACCGACCCAATACCCGCGTCAATTAAAGATTTAAAAGGGGCCAATTCCATGGCATCTAGCTCATTTCTTGTTTTGTTAATGATAGGTAGGTCAAGATGAGAATCCACCGAAACGTCCCCATGACCTGGAAAATGTTTGGCAGTAGCCATTACGCCATGGTCTTGTAATCCTTTCATATAGGCAAGGCTATGCTGAATAACTCTTTCTTTATTTTGTCCAAAGCTGCGATCGTTGATGACAGGATTGGCTGGATTGTTATTAATGTCTGCCACAGGAGCATAGTTGATTTGTATGCCTAATCTTTTACATTGCTCAGCCACAGCTTCTCCCATTTGATACATCAATTGTGAAGAAGGGATAGCGCCTAAAGTAAGTTGTCGTGGAAACATCTCGACACTGTCCAAGCGCATGCCCACTCCCCATTCTGCATCCATGGAAATGAACAAGGGTGTTTTAACCAAGGATTGGTAATAATTGGTTTGAAGTGCTTCTCTAATAGGGCCTCCTTGAAAAAAACACAAGCCACCAATATTGTATTTTTTAATAATTACACTCAAGCTATCACGTTTATTCTCACTCCAATTGCTATGTGCTCTAAGCACCATTAATTGTGCAATTTTTTCATCCATTGAGAGAGAAGCAAATTGTTTGCGTACCCAATTTTTTTCTGCAGCACTTTGCCCCATTCCATTTTCGGTCAGCATAATAACAAGACAAGCCAGTACAATTATTTTTTTCATTTTATTTATTTTCGTCATTTGAGTTGATAGCAACCAGGTCCTCTTGCAATTTAAGCATAAAAAAAAACTTACCATAGATTGCGTAAGTTTTTTATATAAGTTGTTGGTTGTTATCAGAAAAGGCCAGGCAGTGTTGCTCTTGCATCAGAAAAGGCCAGGCAGTGTTACTCTTGCATCAGAAAAGGCCAGGCAGTGTTACTCTTGCATCAGAAAAGGCAAGAGCGTGTGACTCTGTTATCAGCAAAAGCCTATGCTTTTGCTTCTTCTTCTTCTTCATCCACTTCTGGTAAAGTAGGGGTTACTTCGTGCTTTTGTAATTGAGCATACCATTTGATCATTTTTTTCATATCGCTTGGGTAAACACGATCAAAGTCCATTTTTGCATACACTTTTTTAAAGTAGGCTTGTACCAACTTAGGGTCTTTGTCATCGGGAAGGGCTTCTTTAGATTTCCCCATAGCAATGAAAACCTCCGCTAAGAACACATTTTCGTGGGTGGTAAATACTTCAATGCTCTCCAAATGAGAGAATTGGTGGGCTCTAGAACTAATAAATTGAGTACTATCGTTTTCTAAAGATTTAGCAATGGCGCCATCACTTTTACTGGTTAGTAATTCAAATAATCCAGACTTGCCAGACACGGAGATCAATTTGCTGTATTCCATAAGTTCACTAGGGTTTTTTACGGGCGCAAATTACTGAAAAACACCCAATTTTCGTTTTTTAAACTACCTTTGTTTATCATTAAAAATTAAGGATATGCCAGGATTTGAATTCTTTGGAGCGGAAGAAAAAAAGGAAGTAAATGAGGTCCTAGAGACCGGTATATTAATGCGTTATGGATTTGATGGGCCAAGAAAGGGTATTTGGAAATCTAAAGAACTGGAACAAGCTATTTGTGCTCAATTTGGAAGCAAGTATGCACAGTTAACCTCTAGCGGTACTGCAGCATTGACCACGGCGATGGCCTCCTTTGGCATTGGCGCTGGGGATGAAATTATCATGCCTGCTTTTACTTTTGTGGCAAGTTTCGAAGCGGTTTTAAGTGTAGGGGCTATACCCGTTTTAGTAGATATAGACAATACACTTACTTTGTCACCTGCAGCAGTCAGGGCTGCGATTACTCCTAAAACAAAATGTGTGATGCCTGTGCATATGTGCGGAAGCATGGCCGATTTAGACGCTTTAAAAAATATTTGCGAAGAACATCATTTGATATTATTGGAAGATGCTTGTCAAAGTATTGGAGGTACTTATAAAGGAAAAGCACTTGGCACCATTGGTCATGCAGGTACTTTTTCATTTGATTTTGTAAAAACAATTACCTGTGGAGAAGGGGGCGTGGTCATGACCAATGATAAAGATGTTTACACAAAAGCAGATGGATACACCGATCATGGACATGATCATTTAGGGGTAGACAGAGGTGCCGACTTGCATCCTTTTTTAGGATATAATTTTAGAATCAGTGAATTGCATGCAGCGGTAGGCTTGGCTCAAATTAGAAAACTAGATCAATTTTTAAGTATTCAAAAAAAGAATCAATCTATTTTAAAATCTTATTTGGAGAAAGTGCCCGGCATTGAATTTAGAACCGTTCCTGATCCTGCCGGGGACAGTGGTAGTTTTTTAAGCTGGTTTTTACCCACCCAAACAGCAGCTGACAAAGTGATTGCAGCTTTTAAAGAAGCAGGCATTTTGCCGGGTAATTTTTATTGGTATGCAAACAACTGGCATTATATTAAAAAGTGGATGCATCTTAAAAACGGGGACAGCTTAAATAGATTAAACGAGGCACAACAAACTGCCTTACAAAAATTAAGTACTACTTCCTTTGAAAAAAGCGATGCTATTATGAGTAGGTGTATATCTACCGCCATCAGTTTAACTTGGACCGAAGCGCAAGTGCATGAAAAAGGAGCGCTTTTTTCAACTGTTTTACTAAAAGCCCTTTCTTAAAGTAATCGTTTATGTCATTAGGACAATCCTTGCAACAAAGACAATTACAAAGATTGTCGCCGCAGCAAATACAGCTGATGAAGTTGTTGCAAATTCCCACCGCGCAAATTGAGCAAAGAATCAAGGAGGAGTTGGAAGAGAATCCAGCATTGGAAATGAATGCAGATTTACTAGAAGGAGACATGGAAAAGTCAGTGGAAGAAATGAAAGATGATTTATTGGATGGCAGTATGGAAGAAGAAGAGGCGATTCCAGTGGATGAATTTGAAATGAGCAATGAAGAATTAAGCAATTATGATTTTGACGATGATGGAGAAATTGCCAACTATAAAACAAAGGATGATTATTACCCAGAATTGGACGATGATAAAGTGATTCCGATTAAAGCGGAATTAAGTTTACACGAAATTTTAATGGATCAATTGAGTATGTTGGCTTTGCAAGAACATGATTACAAAATTGCAGAGCAAATTATTGGAAGTTTTGACGATGATGGTTATTTAAGAAGAGCACTTCAGTCTATCGCAGACGACTTGGCTTTTAAGCAAAGTATGACGGTAGAAGTGGCAGAAATAGAAGCGCTTTTATTAAAAGTGCAACAATTTGATCCGCCTGGTATTGGCGCTAGAAATTTACAAGAATGCTTGCTGCTGCAATTAAAAAGAAAAAAACAAGAAGCTGGCGAAGTAGACGCAGATACTATTATAGCCATTAACATTATTGAAAAATATTTTGAAGAGTTTACTCGCAAGCATTATGATAAAATACAAAAGAGTTTACATTTAGACGATGTTCAAATTAAAAAAGTACTTCATCAGATCATTTCTCTCAATCCTAAGCCGGGCGCTGAAACGGGTCATATGAGTGAAGCAGATAAATACATTACACCCGATTTTACGGTATTAATTAGCAATGCAAAATTAGAATTGACTTTAAATAGTCGAAATGCACCTCCCTTAGTGATTAGTGATGATTACAAATTAATGTTAAAAGAATATGACAGAGGCAACAAACAAGATAAGTCACAAAAGGAAGCCGTATTCTTTTTAAAACAAAAAATTGATGCAGCTAAATGGTTTATTGAGATGATTTTACAAAGGCAACAAACCTTACTAAAAACAATGAATGCAATTTTAACACATCAGGAAGCTTTTTTTATGAGTGGGGACACTACTAAATTAAGGCCGATGATATTAAAAGACATTGCCGAAAAAACAAATTTAGATGTGTCTACAGTGAGTAGGGTAGCCAATAGTAAATATGTTCAAACTGAATTTGGGACTTTTTTATTGAAATATTTTTTTAGCGAATCATTGACTACCGATTCGGGGGAGGAAGTAAGTACCAAAGAGGTTAAAGCAATTTTAGAAGAGTTATTAGAATCAGAAGACAAGCATAAGCCATTGAGTGATGATGAATTAACAGACCAATTACAAGAAAAAGGATATAATATTGCTAGAAGGACGGTGGCAAAATACAGAGAACAATTAAACATTCCAGTAGCTAGATTAAGAAAAGAACTCTAGTTAAAATTAAATATTACATGGAAAATAAATCCCCCAAGCCACTTAGCTATATTGCCAATGCCATTTCCTATGTATTTCATCCTTTATTTATACCTACTTATTTTTTTATCTACTTAATGTATTTGGTGCCTTTTGAATTTGTGGGCATTACCGACTGGCAATTAAAATTAAAGCTGTTTAGTGTTTTTTGGCTCACTGCTTTTTTCCCAGCTTTTGCGGTATTTCTATTATGGAGATTGAAGCTGAGTGATAGTATTTTTTTACGTACCCGAAAAGAACGCATTATACCTTATGTCATTACCATGTTTTTTTATTGGTGGATGTATTATTTAAGTAGAAATTTCACGGATCAGCCTTTGGCATTAAAGTATTTTTATTTTGGTATATTTATTGCCAGCGCCATTGGGTTAACCGTAAACAACTTTATAAAAGTAAGTTTACATGCGATGGGTGTAAGTGGCTTGCTGATGGCTGTTGTCTTAGTGGGGTTTTATTATCCAGTGAATAATTTAGGCTGGATTTTGATGGCTATTGTAACAACTGCTTTGGTGGTAAGCGCAAGAATGGTGGTAAGTGATCATACCAAAAATGAATTAATCGTTGGGTTCGCAATTGGGGTGCTTACACAAGTGGCAGCCTTTATATGGGTAATATAATTTAAATAAAAGTTTATGTGGCAAAGACTTGGTCAATTTATAGTTAGATACAAGGTAGCATCACTCCTAGTATTGGGTCTGGTTACTTTGATCATGGGCTACTTTGCCATACAAATAAAATTGAGTTATGAATTTACCAAAGCCATACCCGAAGACAATCCTAAATTTATTATATATAAAAACTTTGTCAAGAAGTTTGGGGTAGACGGAACTACTGTTGTGGTTGGTATTCAGACAGACAGTATGTACACCAAATCTGTTTTTAATGCTGTTTACAATTTACATCAATCTTTAAAGCAAATCCCAGGAGTAACCGAAGTGCTTAGCTTGCCTTATGTGTATACCATTTCTAAAGATAGTACGCAAGCTAAATTTATTCCACACAAAATTTTTAATGCACCTTATAATAATGATTCTGTTTTAAATAAGGATAAAATAATAATTGAACAACTCCCTTTTTACAAAAATTTATTGTACAACCCTGCTAGTCATGCTTATATTATGGCAGTAAGTTTTAACCCAGACTCAATTAATAGTGCAGCGAGGTCGCATATTATTTCAATGCTCCAAACTAAGTTGGATACCTTTGCACATTCCACTAACTTGGTGGTTCATATAAGTGGCTTGCCTTTTATTAGAACTATTTTGGCCGATCGAATAAAAAAAGAAATGGTTTGGTTTTTAATTGGCTCCTTGTTATTGTCTGCTATTACTTTAATGCTATTTTTTAGGTCTATCTCCGCAACACTGCTAAGTTTGTCGGTAGTAGTCATGGGTGTTATATGGAGCTTTGGGACCATGGTTTTAATGGGGCAAAAAATTACACTACTCACTGCATTGATACCCCCATTGATTGTAGTGATTGGCATTCCCAATTGTATTTACTTTTTAAATAAGTACCACACTTCCTATAAAGAGACCCAAAATAAAGAGCAAGCCATCGTACAAATGGTAAGTAGAATGGGTATTGTCACCTTATTTTGTAATATTACTGCTGCCATTGGCTTTTTTGTTTTTGCATTTACAAAAAGCCCTTTGTTAAAAGAATTCGGATGGGTATCTGGGCTCAATATCATGGCTTTATTTTTTATAAGTTTATTTTTCATACCTCCAATGCTAACTTATTTAAAAGCACCGCAACCGAAGCATGTAAAATATTTAGACAACAAATACTTAGAACGCATCTTGGTTAAAATAGAAAACTGGACTTTTAATCATACCAAATCGGTTTTTGCTATAGCGCTGATACTGGTTGTTATTTCTTTGGTAGGACTGACGCATATTAAAAAGGAAGCGTTTATTGTGGATGACCTACCCAAAAAAGACATGCTGTATACCGATTTAAAATGGTTTGAAAAAGAAGGGGGTGGCGTGATGCCATTAGAAATTATAGTGGATACCAAAAAGAGAAATGGTTTAATCAAAAGCATACATCCTCTGGAAGACATTGAATCATTAAATAAATATTTGAGAGAGCAGCCTGAGCTAGGCAAACCCATTGGTTTATTAGAGGGCATTAAATTTGCGAAACAAGCTTTTTATGATGGGGATAGCCTTGCTTATGCTGTTCCTACTGCTACGGAGATGGCATTTATAGCACCCTACTTACAGTTTAACAAACCTGCTACAGGTGTTGCTACAGGGCCAGCGCAATTGCTCAGTAAATTCATTGACAAGGATAAGAGCCAAACAAGAATAAGCGTCAACATGAAAGATATCGGGAGCGCGCAATTGCCCATTTTCTTAAACAAGCTGGATAGTGCCACCCAATCTATTTTTGATAGCAGTAAATACCATATTCAAGTCACTGGATCGAGTGTAACTTTTTTAGAGGGAAGTAATTTTATTATACGCGGGTTAGGAGAGTCTATATTTTGGGCTTTTTTATTGATTGCTTTTTGTATGTTATTTTTATTTAGATCTTTTCCTATTTTGATGTGCTCTTTAGTGCCGAATATAGTGCCTTTATTAATTACAGCTGGCATCATGGGTTGGGTGGGAGTGTCTTTAAAACCATCTACTGTATTGGTTTTTAGCGTAGCATTGGGTATCGCCATCGATGTCACGATTCGATTTCTAATCAATTACAAACAAGAATTGCCTCGCTTAAACAATCAAGTAAATATCACTTTGGCGCAAACAATCAAACATACAGGTATCAGTATTATTTACACCTCCATGGTATTGGTGGCAGGGTTTGTAATTTTTTGTTTTAGTGATTTTGGAGGTACCAAAGCCTTAGGGTGGCTTACTTCTTTAACTTTAGTGGTAAGTACTTTTACCAATTTAATTTTATTACCTGCTTTAATTAAGACCTTTATAAAGCAAAAATAAAAGAGTAAAAATTAAATATTTTAACGCAATACAGCAGCCAAAGTGTCTTGTAATGCTTGTCCCCTTAATTCTTTCGCAATAATTTTTCCAGTAGGATCAATCAATACATTAAAAGGAATGCCTTCAAATTGGTAAGTGCCCACTACAATACTTTCCCATTTTTTTAGATCGCTTATATGCTGCCAATTTAATTTATCATGTTGAATGGCTTCTATCCAATTGGCTTTATTGTCATCTAAAGAAACCCCAAGTACCGTGAAATTCTTTTTCTTGTATTTTTCATAAGCAGCTACCACATTTGGATTTTCTCCTCTACATGGACCACACCAGCTTGCCCAAAAATCAACCAAAACATATTTACCTTTTAAATTACTTAAGGAAATAATTTTTCCATTGGGGTCGGCCAATGCAATTTCAGGTGCCATCGTACCAATACCAATAGAGGTAGTTTTTGTATTGGATTGCACTTGCGTGTTTAGTAAAGCCACAAATTGTACCAACGGGGCTGCTTTTGTTTTTTCTGCAGCTGCTTTAGCCAAAGCCAATACCTTGGCTCCTTCCATGGATCTTAAACTTAAGCCCAATGAATAATAAATAATAGCAGGGCTTGTGGCATTGGTAATATTATTTTCTACAAAATTATTTAAATCAATTATTTTTTCATTTTTTTGCTTTTGCAACCAGTAGATGCTGCTGTCTTTTCCATTTTGTTTTTGTAAGGCATCTAAATTATAGAAGGTGGCAAATAGGGAAGAGTCTTTTTTACGATATTGCTTTAAAAAATTAAGCATGTCGTTCGTGTTTTTAGAACCTTTTACCACATAAGATTGATAATTATCAGCGTCTGCATTGATTTGTATATTTTCTTCATCATTGATAAATATGATTTCTAAATCTTTTTCAGTGGCCAATCTATAAATGCCTTCTTGCTTGGCTATGAATCTAAATGCATAATTGCCATCCTTGTCTAAGGTAATGGAATCTAGCGTTACAATAGGTTTCCCACCATAAGGCACTTCTTGTAGCATTAATTTATTGAGGCCTGCATGTACTATTTTTCCGGTGACTGAGAAAGTGGCTTCATTGGATTTAGGTTTACACCCCACCATTAGGATAAGAGTACTTAATAAAACTGTTGAAATAATTTTTATAGACATACTTTAATTTTTTTGAATCGATTTATTGAATAGGCTTATTCAGCTAATTTTTTTTCTAGTAGTTGTGTACTTAATTTGGGATCTGCTTTTCCTTGACTTATTTTTTTTACTTCCCCTACAAACAAACCAATCAAGCCTTTTTTTCCTTTTTTATACTCAGTTACTTTATCGGGGTGCTTGCTTAAAACCTCATTTACCCATTGCTCCAATTCGTAGGAAGAATTGGATTGTAGTAAATTATGTTTAGTAGCATAAGTCAATGGTGATTGAGGTTGAGCCAAAATTTCTTTTAACACTTTAGTGCTGGCTACAGAAAAATTTAGTTGGTTGGTTTCTACCATTTCTATTAGTTCTGCCAAATAAGTTAATACCAATGAGAGGTTTTCATATTTGTTATTACTTTCATTCAAATAGGATCTAATAGGCCCTAAAATCCAATTGGCTATTGCTTTGTAATGGGGGCTTATCTTAGTCAATTGTATAAAAAATGCTGCTTCTTCTTTGTTCTCACTTAATTGCTCTACATCATAGGCAGATAAATTAAATGTGCTGGTCCATTGTTTTTGTAACTCATTGGGTAATGCGGGCAGCTGCTTCCTAATGGCTTCAATACTTTCCTCTGTTAAATGAAAGGGGGCTAAATCGGGATCGGGGAAGTACCTGTAATCATTGGCGTCTTCTTTGTCTCTAATAGAGAAAGTGGTGTCATTGTTGGCATCAAAACTTCTGGTTTGTTGAACAATGGTGCCCCCTGATTCAGTAATTTGAATCAATCTGTCAATTTCAAATTCAATTGCTTTTTTAATATTTCGTATTGAATTTAAATTTTTAACCTCTACTCGAGTACCCAATTTTGCTGCTCCTTTTAAACGAATCGAAATATTGGCGTCGCATCTTAAACTACCTTCTTCCATATTTCCATCACATACACCTAGCCATCTTACTAATTTTCTAATCTCTGTTACAAATGCAAAAGCTTCTTCCGCAGAATGCAAACAAGGTTCAGTCACTAATTCTATTAAAGGAGTACCTGCTCTATTTAAATCAATACAAGAATCAGTTTCTGAAAGGTCATGTATACTTTTTCCTGCGTCTTCTTCCAAATGAATTCGATTCAATTGAATACTTTTTTCGCCAGTGGAAGTTTTAATATTTACTTGGCCACCAATACAAATTGGGGTAGTGTGTTGTGAAATTTGATAGCCTTTTGGCAAATCGGGATAGAAATAGTTTTTTCTTGCGAAGTAATTGTCTTTTTCAATCGCACAGCCACAGGCGAGGCCCATGCGTATCGCTGATTCAATGGCTTTTTCATTGGTCTTGGGCAAGGTGCCAGGATGGCCCAAAGTGATAGGACTAATTTGAGTATTGGGTGCTGCACCAAAATCGGTGGCATCACCGCAAAACAATTTGCTTTTGGTAGCCAATTGTGCATGAATTTCTAATCCTATAACAGCCTCGTAATTAGATGAAAGTGTTGACAAATGAGTCATGTTGTAAAAGTACCATTTTTTGTGATTTACTAAAGCATTCCTTTTACCACTGCTATGACTTTATCTAGTTGAGTGGCATCTTGGCCACCCGCGGATGCCAATGTTTTTTGACCACCTCCGCCCCCTTTGATAAGTGGGGCAATTTTATCTTTAATAATTTGAGGGGCTTGCCAGTTTTTTTCATTAGCCAAACTTTCATTAATTACCATTGCCACAGCTGCTTTCCCCCCCACTTCATTTACCAACACTACGAATGTATTGGATTGGGTGGCGCCTAATAATTGAGCTAATTTTTTTAATTGATCAACGCTGTTTAATGGAACTCGAATTCCTAAAAATTGAACTCCATTAATGCTTGTAAATTGTGTTCGATGGGTTGCTAATAAATTATTAATCAAACCTGCTTCTTGACTTTCTACTTTTTTAAACAATTCTTTTTGCTTGGTTTGTAAATCTGCAATGGTATCACTCAATACATCGATGGAGCTTGTTTCGGTCCATTGAGGTGCTTGAAAAGCAATGCTCAATTGATTCGATAATGTGGCACAAGCTTCTGTTAGCTGTACAATTTGCTTATGCAGTTTCTCATTTATTTCTGTCAAATAAATTTGTGCAGCAGCACCTACGACTGCTTCAATTCTTCTTACGCCCGCTGCTACCGAAGCTTCTGCTTTTAAAATAAAATGTTCAATCTCTCCTGTAGATCCTACATGTGTTCCACCACACAATTCTATAGAATAAGCAGGATCCATGATTACCACGCGTACTTTGTCTCCATATTTTTCTCCAAACAAAGCCATCGCACCTAATCCAATGGCTTCTTCCTTATTCATTTCCTTAATCACTACCGGAATATTTTCTTTGATTTTAGCGTTCACTATTTTTTCTACTGCTATAATTTCTTCTGGGGTCATTTTTGCAAAATGAGAAAAGTCAAATCGCAATTGTTCTGCATTTACCAAACTTCCTTTTTGTGCCACATGCTTGCCCAATACATTTCTGAGTGCAGCATGCAATAAATGGGTCGCAGAATGGTGCACTGTGATGTTTTTTCTATTAGTTACATTTACTTGTGCGCTTACTTTTGAAGAAATGGTTGCAGGGAGGCTATCGGTAAAATGTATAAATAAATTATTTTCTTTTTTAGTATCTGTTACTTCTAGCATTGTACCATCTTCAAATTGCAAGGTACCTATATCACCTACTTGGCCCCCACTTTCGGCATAAAAAGGGGTTTCACTTAATACCCATTGGTAGGCTTCTTTTCCTTTCGCTTTTACTTTTCGATATTTTATTACGTTTGCATTGGCAGAAGCAGCAGTATAGCCTATGAATTTTGTTTCTGTATCAGGGCTTACTTGCGCCCAATCTCCAGTATCAATGGCAGTTGCAGCGCGGCTTCTGTTTTTTTGTTGGAACATTTCTTTTTCAAATCCAGTTTCATCCACCTGCAATTCGTTTTCACTCGCAATCAATCGGGTTAAATCTACCGGGAATCCAAAAGTGTCAAATAATTCAAATACCAATTTGCCTTCGATGGTTGATTTTTTCGCATGCGTTGCTATGATATCATCCATTCTTTTCAATCCTTTTTCTAAGGTTCTTAAAAATCCTTCTTCTTCTTCTTTCACCACTTTGCTTACAAAATCGAGTTGTCCTTTTAATTCAGGAAATACATGTTCAAACTGCGCTGCCAACAAGGGCATCAATTGGTGTAACAACGGATGTTTGTAATCTAGATAAGAATAATAATATCTTACGGCTCTTCTTAAAATTCTTCTAATCACATAGCCTGCACCGGTATTGGCTGGCAATTGACCATCGGCAATAGTAAAAGCAATGGCACGAATATGATCGGCGATGACTCTAAATGCAACAGCTTGTTTGGTATCGCTGTAATCATAAATTTTATTCGTAATTTTTTCTACTGCCTCAATGGTGCCTGTAAAAACATCGGTATCGTAATTGCTTTTTTTATTTTGTATCACGCGCACCAATCTTTCAAATCCCATACCGGTATCAACATGTTTATTGGGAAGTGCTTCTAAACTGCCATCTTTTTTTCTATTGTATTGAATAAATACATTGTTCCATATTTCTATGACTTGAGGATGGTCTTTGTTTACTAAATCGCGTCCTGGAATTTGAGCAATTTCTTCCGCCGATCTCATGTCTACATGTATTTCACTACAAGGACCACAAGGGCCAGTATCACCCATTTCCCAAAAATTATCTTTTTTATTTCCGTAAATTATTTTTTCATCGGGCACCCATTTTTTCCAATGCATTAATGCTTCGCTGGAAGCGGGTAAATTTTCTGAAGCGTCGCCTTCAAAGACAGTTACATATAATCTAGTTGGGTCAATGCCGTATACTTTGGTTAACAATTCCCAACTCCATTCAATGGCTTCTCCTTTGAAGTAATCTCCAAAACTCCAGTTGCCTAACATTTCAAACATGGTATGATGATAGGTATCTACACCTACTTCTTCTAAATCATTGTGCTTCCCACTCACCCTTAAACATTTTTGGGTATCTGCTATTCTGCTATGACTTGGCACTTGATTGCCTAAAAAGTAATCTTTGAATTGATTCATTCCTGCATTGGTAAAAAGTAAGGTAGGATCATTCTTTACTACAATGGGTGCAGAAGGCACAATGGCATGACCCTTAGATGCAAAAAAATCTAAAAATTGTTGTCTTATTTCGGCGCTCTTCCTCATGTAGCTTAATTTTAGGCTGTGTTGGTCTTAAAAGCTATATTTGTTATGCTTTTTTATTGTCCTCAAAGGTAAGGAATTGGGGCTTTTTTATGGACTTTCGGGGTAAATAATAGCACATTTAGATGAAGAAAATAAAATACCACTTTAATACGCATACCCTAAGATTTGACAAGGTCGAAGTACCCTTGCGCGTAAGACTATTGCAGCTTTTTGGGTTTATAGCTGCTTCTATCATTACTGGGGTTGTGATTGTGGTGGTGTTGTTTCAATACATTGACTCTCCCAAAGAAAAAATATTGCGTCAGCAAAATGAAACCTACAAAGAAAATTACAGTGTATTAGAAGCGCAACTTAAGCAGTTAGAATTACAAATGTCAGAATTGGAGAATCGCGACAATGAAGTGTATCGATCTATTTTTGAATCCAGCCCTATTCCAGACAGTGCAAGGGTAAAAGAAATGGAAGCAAAAAAAGAAGTCAGGTTGATTCAAAATTTATCCAATTCGGAATTGCTTTCCAATATGATTGGTCAATTAAACAATTTGACTTTGAGAATGGCCTATCAAACTACTTCATTTGTTGAGATTAATTCCATGGTAAAGAATAAAGCAAAATTATTAAAAGCCATTCCTTCTATTCAGCCTGTGAGCAATAAAAATTTGAATCGTATTGGTGGAAGTTTTGGTTATAGAATTGATCCATTGTACAAAGACATCCGTTTTCATCAGGGCTTGGATTTTACGGCACCAGTGGGTACGCCCATTTATGCTACGGCAGATGGCGTTGTGCAAATGGCCGGATTTAATACCGATGGCTATGGCAATAAAGTGGTTATCAATCATGGTTATGGTTTTCAAACTTTGTATGGGCACATGGTGCGTGTAAAAGTAAAAGTGGGACAAGCAATAAAACGAGGTGAAGTAATTGGATACATTGGCAATACGGGAAAAAGTACAGGGCCTCATTGTCATTATGAAGTGATCAAAAGAAATATAAAAGTAGATCCTGTATATTATTTTTACAACGATTTAACGCCTGCGCAATTTGATCGATTATTGAAAGCTGCTGCTGCAAATAAGCAAAGTCTAGATTAATATTTTTATTAAGTAGTATGGAACCAAAATTACTTCAATTTTTAAATCGCATTATGCGCACCATTGGATTGGGGGTGTTGTGGATGACATTGAATAGCACGATTGGAATTATGTGGGGCTATGCTTATGTACAAGCTACCTGGCATTTGAGTAATATCTTATTTTATAGTTTTTTAGTGTTAAGTTTTACGGGGTTACTCTATGTGTTGTATCGGCTTTGGTGTCACCCTATTGGAATTGAAGTCGACTAGGCTGCTTAACTACTATGGTCTGCAATGACTTTCCACTGCCCATTTATTTTTCTAAACAGCAGGGTAAAATAACCGCCAGCATCTCCCACTGTTCTTGTTAAATTCCATTTGCCAATCACAAAATAATGGTCTGTATTCAAAGGCTTCACACTTATAATTTGGAATGCTAGTTTCCCCATGTGACTGGTGTCTGGGTAATTCTTTTGATAATTTTTTAAAGTAGTTGCATAACCATACCTGGGGCCACTTTTCCCAATGTATACCAGACTGTCATTTTCCCAGTAGCCAATCATAAATGAATTGATATCTCCTTTGTTCCATGCATTTGTTTGGTTGGCTAAAATTTGTCGAATCGCTTGTTCGTCTTTGTTTTGAGCAAAACCAATCAGGCAACTTAAAACAGCCAGTAGGGTAAAATATTTTTTCATGTAATTTTAGTTTATACTTAAATAATAATTTTTAAAGTTATTCGGGATGGGAGGAACTTCCGAAATGAAAAGTTAAGATAAATAAATAAAAACGCGTTAATTTACAGCCATGACTTATCAAAAACAGTTGAAAAAGGATCTAAAATTGGCGCCACTATTAAAAGGGGAGCCCTACATTTTAAAAAAAAGGAAAAACACAGCTGTTAGACTTATAGCCAGTATTTTAAGCCAGCAATTAAATACCAAAGTGGCAAAAATTATTTTTCTTCGGTTTTTAGATTTATACAAAGGGATTGAGCCAAGCATGCAACAGGTAGTAGCTACCCCTTCGGAAACCCTTCGCAGTATCGGGTTGAGTAATTCTAAAGTAAACTATGTGCACAATGTGGCTCATTTTTTTATTGAAAATAAAATTTCGGATAAGCAATTGTATAGCATGGAGCCGGAAGCGGTGGTAGAATTATTGACACAAATCAAGGGGGTAGGTACTTGGACGGTTGAAATGTTATTGATGTTTAGTTTGGGTCATGAAAATGTTTTTGCAGTAGATGATTTAGGAATTCAACAGGCCATGATTGGTTTGTATAAAATAAAATATACCAGTAAAAAGGAATTAAAAATTAAAATGCTTAAAAAAGCTACTGCATGGGCCCCTTTTAAAACTTATGCCTGCTTGCATTTGTGGCAATGGAAAGACAATGGAGCTGTGTAATTATTATACAGAATTTCGAGCTGCATTGATGACTCCAAACATGGTTCTTGTCAATAATTTTTCATAAGCATCCAACAACTCAGCATCCAATGTATGGTCTTGTAATTTACACAATGCATATTGTTGTATTGTAAGTAAGGGTAGTACGATGCGGTCTCTAAGTAAGATAGAATGCTTGCCTACCGTATCTGCTTCCATTAAACTTTTTGCATCGTTTAATTCCAAATACAATTGGGTGGTTAATTTAAACTCTTCTTTTATGGTTTGCCATATGGGGTTGAATTCCGTATCAGATTCGATGTATTTGGTGATGGCAAAATTAGATTTTACCATACTCATCATGCTGTTATCAATTAAAGTTCTAAAAAAGGGAATATTGTTAAACAAGGATTGAACCTCTTTCCACAATCCTTTTTCTTTAAGTACTTGCAAGGCCGTGCCCACTCCGTAAAATCCGGGTACATTTTGTTTCAATTGACTCCAACTGCCTACAAAAGGGATGGCCCTTAAATCACTAAAATGTAAGGTGTTGCCTGTTCCTCTTTTAGCGGGACGGCTGGCTATATTGCTTTTGCTGTAATAATTTAAAGGGCTAAATTTTTGCAAATAAGGTAAGAACAATGGATTTTCTTTAAGTTGCTGGTAGGATGCGTAACTGATATTACCCAAAGCCTCTAGTATGGATCGGTCTTGTGCTGACAAGGGCAATTTAGTATCAGCAAACAATTCATTGCTAACGCCAGCACTTAATAATTGCTCTAAATTGTATTGCGCCGATTGAATGGTACCAAAATTAGACGTAATGGTTTGTCCTTGCACCGTTAATTGAATTTCATCATTTTGGATTTGGTTGCCCATGGAAGCGTAAAACTGATGTGTTTTTCCGCCCCCTCTTGATGGTGGTCCACCGCGCCCATCAAAAAATTTAACGACTATGTTATTTTTTCTTGAAATAGAAGTAAGTGTTTCTTTGGCTTTGTAGATGCTCCAGTTGGCTTGTAAATATCCACCATCTTTTGTGCCATCGCTAAAACCCAGCATGATGGTTTGTTGTTGATTTCTATAGCTTAGGTGTGCTACATATAATGGATTTTGGTACAATAGGGCCATGGTATTTTCAGCTGCAGTTAAATCATCAATGGTTTCGAAAAGTGGTACAATGTCTATTGTTTTTAAATTTTCATCCCATCCGCACAATCTAAACAATGCATACAATTCCATTACATTTACTTCTGATTGACAATTGCTAATCACGTACCTGTGACAACCTGCTTCTCCATTCATGGCCTGTACTTGTTTCATAGCATAGATGCTTTCTAGGGTGTCTTTGGTAATGGTGTCTGTAAAATCCTTTGGATTTAATTGATGAGCAAGGGTACTTAATATTTTCAATTGATCAGTGGCTGACAAACTTGCATAATGGTTTGGAAGTAATGCTTTGCCAGTATTAGCCAATAATGTTTCACTGATGGTTAACAATACTGCATGGTGTATTCTGCTGTCTTGTCGAATGTCTAAGGAGGCAAAATGAGTGCCAAACAATTGCACTTTGTGGAGTAGGCTTTCTAATCTAGAAAGATAAAGGGAATGATCTTCTTCAATTATTTTACGCCTTATGGCTTCTAAACTAGTTACAATTTCATGTGTAGCAATGGGGTTGCTTTCATCAGGCCTAAAAACATTTTCGTATAAATTTGCTTCCAAACTATTTAATAAAACATCAATACCTGAGAAGGTTAATTTTCTTTTTAATTTTCTAACGTCTCTGTAATAACAAACAATGATACTGCTTCTTAAAGCTTTAGCCACATTGATGGTGGTGGCTGCATTTACAAACGGATTGCCATCTCTGTCACCTCCTGGCCAAAAGCCTAATTCAATAAAAGGGTTATTGCCTTTATCATTTCGGTCAAAAATTTCGTTAACAATACTGCTGTAAATATTACCCATGGCGTAATAAAAAACATTTTCCAAATACCACATCAAGTTCAATGCTTCGTCTGTTGGGGTAGGTTGCTTTTTATTAAAAAAAGGAGTCAGTCCCAGCTGTTGAATGTATTGGTTGATGGTATGAAAATCATTTTTACCAATCGCCTCCCCCATATCATGTATTATGCCCAAGACATTGGCTGGATAAAATTGGGTAGGATGTGCTGTTAAAACAATGCGTACTTTAAAATGGGCAAGCTTATTTTTTAATTCCTGTTTTTTTCCTGTAAAGGCGGCGTCTCTAATTAATGTTTTTAAACTACCAGGGCCGTCAATATCATTAACAGAAGTAAAAGCGGCATCTTCAATGGCGTCAAAAAGTACAACTTGTCTTTCTATGTATTGAACATATTTAAATAAGTGATCTAACTTTTCTTTTTCGGTTTCTACTTGGGTATGTCTGCTAAAAAAATAATCAACAATTTCATTCGGAGATTTTCCTTTCGCATAACCATCTTCGCAGGTTTGTAATAAGATGGGCAATAAGGCCCCTACATTCGCTACGCCAGAATAAGGGAGTGCTGCAAATAAACTATTATAGATAATGTATTTATCAGATACATTTCTTCTAAATTGTTGTGAATAGTGTGCAGCGGGGAGTGTCATAATTTGCAAGGCAAAGGTACTACAAATTAAGTTTGCATGAAGGAAAGCCTTGCCAGCATTGATTCCTAATGAATGTTCGTTTTAAATGAAGGCTGTTGGCGTATGTGTTGGTTGTTGGATGTCGTGGTAAAAAGCGAATGTCCATTTTTCTTGAGCACCTTGCTGCCACCATTGTTGTCTAAACTCCATACTTTTTTTACCATCCAAGTCATATTTAGCGACAAACCTAGACTTCATTTGTTGCAATTGAGGTGCCACATCTGCACCAAAAAAGATTATTTCTTCGTTTTCTTTTAGCCAGGCCACTTGATGAAATGGGCTGTGCCCTCCTGTCATTTGATACTGTATTAAGTCGTCTATTATGCCTTGCTCTTCCTTTAGCCATTGAACGCCACTAAAATTGGCCAAGGGTTCAATTTGTGCTCTAAGATTAAGATCCTTACTATTTTCCATGACTGCTTCGAATTCCCTTTTTTGTACATAATATTTTGCATAGGGGAAGCTGATAAATCTTTCTTGATGTGTGGGATGAACATAGCTAATGCCCCCTGCATGGTCTTTGTGTAAATGACTTAAAAAAACTTTGGTCACAGAGGAGGGGTTAATGCCTAAGGCCATTAAATTGGCATGGATTTGTAAAACCCCTTCTTTATTGTGATAACCCAATCCAGTATCTAATAAAATGGTATCCTTTTCTGTAATAACGACAAATGGTTGCACTTCTACTAAAATACTTCCCTTGGGTCGATTTTGAAATGCTTGGTTGCTGCTATCAAAAGGCAAAAATACTTTGGTATGGTCAATCGAAAAACTGCCTTCGGATAAAGGATAAATACGCATACTGCAAAAATAAGCATTAACGCAGCACCATTTGCCTATCAGCGTCTAATCTTAATAAAATAAATAGAAGTACGGTAAAAGTTAATAAGGAAGATCCTCCATAACTAATCAATGGCAAAGGGATGCCAACTACTGGAAACAAGCCAACAGTCATACTGATGTTTACCGCAATATGAAAAAAGAAAATGCCAACTACGCTATAAGCATACACTCTTGAAAATGTACTTCTTTGTCTTTCGGCAATACGAATCAATCTAAATAAGAAAAATAAATACAACCCTAAAAAAATAAAAGTACCCACAAAACCAAATGCTTCACCTAAGGAGGTAAATATAAAATCGGTATGTTGTTCTGGTACATATTTGCCTCGGGTTTGGGTACCTTTTAAAAAGCCTCTGCCCCAAAATCCACCTGAACCAATGGCAATTTTACTTTGCTTCACATTGTAATCATCTGGTTTTTTACCATGACGCTCTCCCGAGGCGGAAGCAGATTTTTTATTTTGAGAACAATCGTATTCCTTGCCTACCATGCTGTAAATACGGGTACTTTGGTAACATTCAAAAACGTGGTTGAATATATAAGGAACAGCAAATCGAACCGTTCCAAAACAAATACCCCAAATAGCAAATACGATTAAAATTTTTCTTTTATTTCTTTTGAATCTTTTAATCATGGAGAAAATAAAAAATCCAGCGAGTACCGTTAAAATGATAGCAAGTACGGTTGGCTCAAGCAATAAAGTAGCAATTACTAAAATAGCAAAAGAGAGTAATACAATGAGTATGACGGGAGGAAGTCCTTCGCGATACATGGCAAAAATAAATGCACTGTACACCAATGCCAATCCCATTTCGTGCTGCATGATGGATAAAATGGCAGGCAATGCAATGGCGGCGCCTGCAATTAAATGGGATTGTAATTTTTTAAAATCGGTCTCAGGTTTTGATATAAACTTGGCGATGAATAAGGCAGTAAATATTTTACACAATTCAGCAGGTTGTAAATTAAAGCCTCCTGCTATGGGAATCCAGCTTTTAGAACCATTGATATTTTTCCCTAAAACAAAAGTAGCCAGCATCAATAGTATGCCTGCTGCATAGGATAAATTAGCAAAAGCGGTAAACACTTTACTGTCTAATAAAAGTATAAAGATGGCTACCGCAGCACAAAAAATTGAAAAATAAATTTGTTTGCTAAAATTTGTTTTGGCCGTTAAAACGGTATTGCTCCAATTTAAATTGGGATTGTACTCTACCATAAAAATGCATAAGACGCCAATGGCTACCATGATTAAGTAAAGTGCTATGACTGCTAAATCAGTTCCTTTAGAAAAATTATTGTTATTGGTAGTTGCCATTTTATTTAGGAGTCTATTTTTTCTTTTTTTGAACAGGGTTTATAGCGCTTTCTTTATTGTTTTGTTTCGAAGGCGTTGGAGCAGCAGGGGGCTTATTTTTTTGAAAGGTATCTATTTTTTTTAGGGTATCTATTTTCAGCTTGACAGGTGCTTGTTCTGACACCATTTCCATATCCCAAATATCTGAAAGTTCATCATTATTGTAATTAAGTGGAACCAACATCTCGGTTTTATTATTTTTGATATACCATTCTTTAATATTAGCTGGCATTAAATCAACATTGGCCAAGTAATCCATTTTTGTTTTACTTTCTTTGGTCAAAGAATCGTTTAAGTACTTCTCCATCACTAATCCGGCAATAGGGCCTGCCCAGGTAGCACCAAATCCAGCATTTTCTACCACTACCGCT